>LNFM01000123.1_pt1 | contig 222639 bp, 220 predicted proteins | sample 596031 | NCBI WGS metagenome assembly LNFM01 (sample SAMN04254537, study PRJNA301005) | activated carbon metagenome | isolation source: dual media filters at the Ann Arbor, Michigan drinking water treatment plant | place: USA: Ann Arbor | reverse complement strand
CGCGTCTCGGCCAGCTTGTTCGGCGCCGTCGGCGATTTGCGCGCATCGATCGGCGAGCCCATGATCGTCATCGTCGCCGGCGTGCACGGATCGTTTTCTTCCGCCATCAACGCCACCGCCGCCAGCACGAGCGGCCCCGGTTGGCAAACAGCGATCACATGCGTCTCCGGACCCAGCGCGCGCAGCATCGCCATCACGTGATCGATGTAATCGTTGAGATCGAAGCGCCCGGCCAGAACCGGCACCATGCGCGCGTCCGACCAATCGGTGACGTAAACTTCGTGCTCCGGCAAAAACGCGCTCACCGTATCGCGCAGCAGCGTGGCGTAATGGCCCGACATCGGCGAGACCAGCAACACCGCCGGATCGGCCTTATCGCCGCGCGCGCTCTTCAACACGTCAGCGTCGCGTTCGAAATGGAGCATGTTGCACCACGGCGAAGACCAGACCGCTTTCGGCGTCACCGGCACATCGACGCCGTTCACTACCGTCGTCGGCAGGTTCCATTCCGGCTTGCGGTAACGGCGGGTCACCGACTCGAACAGGTCGGAAGCGGCGGCGGCCGTGCGCGAGACCTCGGTGTCGACCATCGGGTTCATGGCCGAGCGCAACACCGTGGACTGCATCAGTGCAGCGATGCGGAGCGGCGCGACCGACAGGTGGCCCAGTTCGTAAAGCGAGTAGAGCATTAGGGCCCTTCCGTGCTGCGCTGCAGCAATCCGACTCAGGATCGTGCGCGCGCCCCCGTTTCAAACAAGCTAAGACGCCTGGTAGCCGCAAACGCTGCACTGCGGCGCCAGACGGGCGAACTAGGCCTACGCCCTAGCCGGCCCCGGGTTCCCCACCCGGCGCCTCGGCCTAAACGTAATGTCAGTTATTAACCACGCAAGCGCCGAAAGCGGCCCACGTTTCCCATAATCAGGCGCCCGCCCGCTCCAGCCCGGCCGCGATGCAGGCTGACATCTGGTCCGGCGTCGCCCGCAGCGTGTTGACGATGGCGCGTGTCTGCCACTGGCCGTCCAGCACATAGAGGAAGGACGAGTGATCGACATTGTACGTGCCCGCCGGCGCGCCCTCGACGTCGGCGCGGGCGCTATAGACATGGAACGCCGCCTTCGCCGCATCGATCTGCGCACGTGTTCCGGTCAGCCCAACCAGGCCGGGCGGAAAGCCGGAGGTGCGCGCATAAGCGCCCATCACCTCTGGCGTATCGCGTTCCGGATCGAGGCTCACCAGAACTGGCTGCACATCGTAGCCGCCCGGCGCGGCGAGTGCGTCGGCCAGCGTATACATCGATGTCGGGCAGATATCGGGGCAGTGCGTGAAGCCGAAATAGAGCACCGCCGGTTCGCCAGCAAAATCCGCTTGCGTGACAATCGCGCCATTGCCGTCGACCAATTCGATCGGCCCGCCAACTTCTTCGGCGCCCTCGAGAATGCAGTTTTCGACGACCGGCGTGCCTGCCGCTTTTTCCGCGCCATTGCGGCCGACAAGCAGCATCGTCACGAACGCAGCCAAAGCCGCAGCCGCCAGCGCGGGCACAACCGCCCCCGTCAGCCTGCGCCGCGGCGTTTCAACCGGTTCGTTCATGGAAAAACTAAGCCGTTCAAACGACGCTCAAGCAACGCGGCGCGAGCGCACAGGGGGCGGTATGCCGCAGCTTTAAGCGCATGTTACAAAACAAAGACGCGGCGGCTCCTTTCGAAACCGCCGCGCCCTCATGCGACAAACGCTGCTTAGGCCGCGCTCGTCGCCGTCGTGATCGTGGCTTGCGCTTCGATGAGCGCGGGTTGGGTTTGCATGTCGCCGGCGTGAATTTGATCGGCCAAGCCCATCAGCACCGGCCCGGTAATCGCGCCATTCTGCGGCTCTTCCTCGACCCACACGCCGCGGCGGCGTGCGATTGCGTCATCCCACGCTGTGCGCACGCCGGCCCAGTACTCTTTCGTATCGTTCCAATACGCATCAGCGGCAGCGACCGGATACTCGCTGAAGCGGTCGTACGTGTTGACGCCATCTTCGTGCACTATCGCCACTTGCTGGCCATCGCGCGTGCCGATCTTCTCGTTATCCTGCTCATGCACCCAGCCAGTTGGCGTCAGCGCATGACGGTTGATCGAGTTGTAGCGATTGTAGGGCGGATTGCGGATCGCATCGCGCCGCGCCAGCGGACGCGCCGTCGGCCCGCTATTCCAGATCGTGCGGCCGGCGTCGTAGTTCCATTGGCCGACCCCGCCATAACGCGGCGAGTCATCCGTCTGCCACACCGTTTGCGACCAGGCGCCGCGACGTTCGGCGGAGGGCACACTCTCCAGCGCCCAATAATTCAAGCGATCGTATACGAGCACGGTGCGCGGCTGGTAGGTCCAGTCCTGGCGCCAATGCTTGATGATGAACGTCTGCCCTTCGTGTTCCGCGACGAGCATGTGTTGCAGCATGATGAAATCGCCGCGATCCTCCACGACGCGGACACTTTCGTAGCCGCCACTGCTGGTCGGCTCGCGCGGCGTGTAGTCGCTGACGAACGGCACGGTTTCATCGAAATTGAACCGCACGCGATAATCGCCGGCCATCGCCAAAATCGATTGCCGGTCGCGCTCGACACCCGCCGGCAAGCGGCGCGTAGTTTGCGCCCAAGCCGGGCTCGCCGCCGCAACGCCCGCACCGGCAAACGCCAGCAGGGACGCGCGCCGCGTCACTGATATTTGCATCTTTCCGTCCTCCTCAGAAACGATACGCCAGAGAAACTGAAACGTTGCGGCCCGGCTGCGTGTAGGCGTCGCGCACCGCTGATGTCGCGCTCAGGCCGCGCGCATCGCTCCACCACCAATATTCTTCGTCCGTCAGATTGAAGACGCCGACGCGCAGGGTCGCTGCATCGGTCAAATGCCAGTAGGCGGTGAGATCGAGAATCGTGAACGCATCGGGACGGAACGCCGTCGCGGGCGATTGCACGTCGCCTTCATCCTTGCGTTCAGAATACGTGACGATTGCTTGGCCGCCCCAATTGCCACCCGACGCGTCGTAGGAAAGCCCCAGCACGAGTTTGAACGGATCAATCGTCTCCAAAGGCGCGCGCCCCGCCGGCGTGATCTGCTCGCCTTCCGCATAGGCCGCTGAAAGGTTGAGCCCGAAGCCGTTGCTCCATGAGCCACTCAAGCGACCTTCGACGCCGGATATCTCGACCTCGTTCAGATTGATGTACTGATAGACGAACGGATCTGGCGCCGAACCCGAGCCGCTGACGATGTCTTGGATGATGAAGTCGTCATAGAAGTTCGCGAACGCCGAAGCGCTCCAATCCCAACCGGCGCCGAACGCGTTCCATCCGCGACCGCGAATGCCGAACTCATAGCCTTCGCTGGTTTCCGGCTGCAGCGCAGGATTCGGGATCGAGGTGTAGGCTTGGCCGAAACTGGAGAGCGTCAGGTTCTCGAAATAGTTGTTCACTTCGCTCGGCGCGGGCGCTTTGAAGCCGGCGGCGTAATTGAAGAAGACGCCGAACGTATCGATCGGCCACGCCACGACGCCGAACTTCGGCGAAACATGATCGCCGCTCTGGCCGGCGAGCGCGCCGAAATAAAGCGCATCAGCCTGCGGCTCGAGTTCATATTCGTCATAGCGAACACCTGGGAAGAGCAGTAGCGAGCCATTGAGCAGGCTGATCTCATCCACCAGGAAGAGGCCGGTGCGCGTATATTCCGTTTCCGGGAACGGGCGCTCAGGGAAGACCGCGGGCGGTGTCGGCACAGTGCCATCGCGGATGGCGCCTTGCGTCGTCACCGAATAATCGAGGCCATAGACGAAACGGTGCTGCACCGTATCGGCGCCGAACACGCTCTCGCCCTGCGCCGTCACGCCCCAGACGTCGTTGTCATAGGTCGTTTCGCGTGTGCGGTCGGCGGAGGTGTTGCGATCTTCGGCGGTGAACTGGCGCAGCCAGCTCTCTTGCGCATAGACCGCGACGAACGCGCTATCGATGAAGCCGCCCTCGTTTTCATAAGTCCAGTCGAGCGTAATGCGCTGACGCTCGCTCTCATCCTCGCCGTCGAGATCGATGACGCTGCCCGCGCCAAGCGCCGGTCCAGCCGGCGGCAACACGGCGCGACCTGACAGCGCTTCCGTCGTCGTGTAGCGATCGCCGTAATCGCCGGTCAGACGGAAACGGTGCGCATCGTTGGGCTCGAACACGAGCCGCGCCAGCACGGCGTTCGACTCGTAATCCTGCGGGTTCGGGATGGTGCGGCGCGAATCCGGCGTATTGATCTCGCCTTGGTTTTCGCTCTCATGACCATCGCGGCGGGTGTAGGCGAGCAAGGCGGACCACTGATCGTTCAAACGGCCAGCGCCGGTCAAATTCCAGGCGATGCTTTCATCGACGCTCGCATACGAAACCCGCGCCCGCGCGCCGAAATTTTCGTCCTCGCGCAGAAAGTCCACCGGATCGCGCGTGATGAAGCTCACCACGCCAGCCAAGCCGTCACTGCCATACAGCGCCGACGCCGGGCCGCGCACGATCTCGACCGATTGCAGCAGATCGAGATCGACATAGTCGCCGCGCCCGAACGCGTTCGGGCCGAAGCTAAAACCGTCCGGGATGCGGATGCCATCCACCTGCAGCAGCACGCGATTGCCGCCCATGCCGCGAATGGTGAAACCGGAATTGCCGTCACGGCCTGTCGCGCCCAGCGCCGCGCCGAAGCGCGACGGCGAGGTCGGCACCGAAACGCCCGGCTCGAAGCGGATCAAATCCTTGATGTCGGTCGCGAGATTTTCTTCGATCTCTTCCGCATCGATCACGCTGACTACGCTCGGCACATTGAACACGTCGGCTTCCGAGCGCGTCGCCGTCACCGTGATCTCGCCGCTATCGGCGTAAAGCTGCTCCTCAGCCACCTGCGCCATGGCCGTTCCGCTGGCCGCCAAGCCCAGCAGCGCCGCCAGCGCCGTCGTCCCCCAAAGTCCCCGCATACGTCCGCTCTCCTTCAGATGTTCGCCTCCTTATTGCGAACGCTTCGCAGAATCAATAACAACTTCTGTACGGGATTGCCGCGCCGGCCCGGGCCGCGCATGAGGGGGCATGGCCCTGCCTGACGTCCGGATGCCGCCCCCCGCCGTGCCGAGTTTCTGGACCGCCCAGAGCCGGGTACGGGTGCGCACCCTGCTTTTGCTCCGTTGGCTTGCGATTGCCGGCCAGACCTCGGCCGTCCTGTTCGTCCGCTACGGGCTCGACGTCGAGTTTCCGCTGGCCTGGGCGCTCGCCGCGATCGGCGTTTCGGTTTGTCTGAACTTGGCCTTGATCGCGGCGCGGCGGTCGCAAGAACTCGCACGCGAATGGGAAGCCGCAGCGCAGCTCGCCTACGACGTTATCCAACTCGCTTTCCTATTGGCTCTCACTGGCGGCTTGCAGAACCCGTTCGTGTTTTTGTTCGTCGCGCCGGTCGCGGTGTCGGCGACCATTCTGCGCCCGGCCGTCACCGCCATGCTGGCGACGCTGACCTTCATCTGCGTCGGCGCGATCTCGGTGTGGCGCTTGCCGCTGCCATGGCCAGCGGACTTGTCGTTCGATCTGCCGCCGCTTTATCAAATGGGCATCGCCGCTGCCGTGCTGGTCGGCCTCGGTTTCACCAGCGTTTACGCATGGCGCGTCGCGGCGGAAGAGGAACGCCTCAACATCGCGCTCGCCGCCGTGCAAGCTGTATTGGCGCGCGAACAAACGCTCTCGGCGCTTGGCGGGCTCGCCGCCGCCGCCGCGCACGAACTCGGTACGCCTCTCGCCACCATCCACCTCGTCGCCAAGGAAATGGCGCGCACCATGCCGCCCGACGATCCTCGCGCCGAAGATTTGCAGCTGCTGGTCACCCAAAGCGAACGCTGCCGGGCCATCCTCGCCCAACTCTCGGCCAACCGCGAAGCCGGCGACGTCATGATCCAGCGCGCCCCGATCAAAGCGCTGCTCGAAGAAATCGCTGAGCCGCATCAGGGCCTCGGCGCCGAGATCGCGATAATCGCCAACGGCGAGGGCCCGCTGGAAGTCCGCCGCATGCCGGAGATCGTACACTCCCTTGGCGGCATCGTTGAAAACGCCGTCGGCTTCGCCAACACGCGCGTGGAGTTCGAAGCGCGCTGGGATGCAGAGATGATCGAGATCGTGGTTCGAGATGACGGCCCCGGATTCGCCCCTGGCGTGCTCAGCCGCCTCGGCGAACCCTATTTGACCGAACGAGACGATGAAGGCGCTGCCGGCGGGCTGGGCTTGGGCTTCTTCATCTCGAAGACGTTACTGGAAAGAACCGGCGCAAAACTCGAAATGCGCAACCGCCGCCCGCCCAATGTCGGCGCTATGGTAAAAGTGCGTTGGCCGCGTGCGGCAATTGAAGCGCCAACGCTTTGATCTTGCGTGAAATGCGCTACATACGGCCCATCGGAGCTGGAACGGCCATGACCCTCGAAGCGCCCATTGAAGGCGAAAAGACCCTCCTCATTCTGGACGACGACGCGCCCTTCCGCACGCGCCTCGCACGCGCGCTTGAAGGCCGCGGGTTTGAAGTGACGGCTGTCGGCTCCGTCGCTGAAGCGAACGACATCGCCATCAAGACGCCGCCCGCTTACGCCGTGCTCGATCTGCGTCTCGAAGACGGCTCCGGCCTGTCCGTGGTCGAAGCGCTCAACAAACATCGCCCCGACGCGCGCGTCGTGATGCTGACCGGCTACGGCGCCATCGCCACCGCAGTGGCGGCTGTCAAAGCCGGCGCGCTCGATTATCTCGCCAAACCCGCCGATCCCGAAGACATCGTCAAAGCCCTGCTCGCCTCGCCCGACGAAAAACCGGAACCGCCGGACAATCCGATGTCGGCCGATCGTATCCGCTGGGAACACATCCAACGCGTCTACGAACTCTGCGGCCATAACGTTTCTGAGACCGCGCGCCGTCTCAACATGCACCGCCGCACGCTGCAACGCATCCTGGCCAAACGCGCGCCGCGCTAGGGCCGAAAATTTTGACCAAGCGCTGAGACGAGCTATCTGCTCCGCGGACTAAACACCTCGCCGGGGATTGATGGCTTCCAAGACGAACAACACAGCAGACCCGCTGGCCTTTCTCCAAGGCGGCGGCGCCATGGGCGCGCTCATCCGCGCCTACGCATGGAACAAGACCGCGCTCGGCGCGCCAGAAGCCTGGCCGCAATCGCTGAAGACGCTGAGCGCCCTGATGCTTGGCTCGACCCAGCCCATGTTCATCATCTGGGGCGCGGAGCGCGTCTGGCTGCACAACGATGCAATGATTCCAGTGATGGGGAAGAAACACCCCAGCGCGCTCGGTCAGCATGCTTTGGAGGTGGTCTGGACTGAAGCGCGCGAAGCGCTGGCGCCACTCTTCGCCAACGTCTTCGCCGGCACGCCGGTGCAGATGGACGACATCGCACTGCAGCTCGACCGCCAGGGCAAACTCGAAGAAGCGCACTTTTCGTTTTCGTACACGCCCATTCGCGACGAGAACAACGCGATCGGCGGCCTTTTTGGCGCCTGCATCGAAACCACGGAACGTGTGCGAACGGAACGGGAAGCCAAGGAAGAAGGTAAAAGGTTTCAACAACTCTTCGACCAAGCGCCGACCTTCATGGCCGTGCTGCGCGGCCCCGAGCACGTCTTCGAGTATGCCAATCCCGGCTACCACGCCCTCGTCGGTCACCGCGAAGTGCTAGGCCGCAGCGTCGCCGAAGCGCTGCCGGAGGCCGCCGCCCAGGGCTACATCGCGCTTTTGGACAACGTCTATCGCACCGGCGAGGCCTATAATGGCCGCGGCCTCAAATACGCGGTGCAGATCACGCCGGGCGCCCCGTTCGATGATCGCTATGTGGACTTCGTCTATCAGCCGATCCGCGACGCGCGCGGCGATATCGACGGCATCTTCGTCGCTGGCGTCGATGTCACCAGCCGCGAATTCGCCGCCGTGCGCAACAAGGCGCTCGCCGAACTGGCCGATTGCATCCGCGATATCGAAGACCCCGACGAACTCGCCTACGCCGCCGCCGAAGTACTCGGACGAGCGCTTGAAGTCAGCCGCGCCGGTTACGGCACCATCGACCCCGCCACCGAGACCATCCACATCACGCGCGACTGGAACATGCCGGGCGTACAAAGCCTCGCCGGCGTGCTGCACTTCCGCGATTACGGCAGCTACATCGAAAATCTAAAGCGCGGCGAAACCGTCGTCGTCGCTGACGCTTACGAAGACCCGCGCACCGCAGCCGGCGCAGACGCCCTGAAAGCCATCAGCGCGCAAGGCTTCGTCAACATGCCCGTCACCGAACAGGGCGGCATGGTCGCACTTCTCTATCTCAACCACGTCGACGCGCGCCGCTGGTCAGAGGAGGATCTGGCCTTCATTCGCGACGTCGCCGAACGCATCCGCACCGCCGTCGAACGCCGCCGCGCCGAAGCAGAGTTGCGCGAGCGCGAGCGGCGGTATCGCGCCTTGTTCGACGCCATCGATGAAGGCTTCTGCATCATCGAGTTTATCGATGGCCCAAACGGTCCGCTCAGCGATTACATCCACGTCGAAGCCAACCCTGCCACCGCCGTGAACGCCGGCATGCCCGGCGTGGTGGGCATGCCGGCCAGCGAATTGCTCGGCGCCGAGGCGAGCGAGTGGGTCAATATGTATGCCGGCGTCCTGCAAACGGGAGAGCCGATCCGGCTTGAGCGCGAGTTGGAAACGACGAACCGCTGGCTCGAGATCGCGGCGTTCCGCATTGAGCCGCCGAGCCGCGCGCAAGTCGCCGTCATCTTCCGCGACCTGACCGACCGCAGGCGCGCCGAAAGCGCGTTGCGCGCCAGCGAAGAAAACTTCCGCACCCTCGCGCGCGCCATGCCGAACCAAGCCTGGACCGCCGATCCAAGCGGCATGCTCGATTGGTTCAACGAGCGCGTCTACGCCTATAGCGGCGCCGAAGCTGGCGCGCTTGACGGCGCCGGCTGGGGCAAGCTCGTCCATGCCGACGACATTCCCGCCGCCAGCGAGCGCTGGGCCGACGCCGTGCGCACCGGTGAAACCTACGAAACCGAATTCCGCCTGTGCCGCGCGGACGGCAGCTATCGCTGGCACATCGCCCGCGCCGTCGCGATCAAGAACGACGATGGCCAAGTTACCCGCTGGATCGGCACCAACACCGATATCCACGAACAGAAAGAAGCCGCCGCTCTGCTGGAACAGCGCGTCGAAGAACGCACGCGCCAGCTGATGCAAGCTGAAGAAGCCTTGCGCCAATCGCAAAAAATGGAAGCCGTCGGCCAACTCACCGGCGGCCTTGCGCACGACTTCAACAATCTGCTCGCCGGCATTTCAGGCAGCCTCGAACTGCTCGCCAAGCGCATCGCCGAAGGCCGCACCACCGGGCTCGAGCGCTATCTTTCCGGCGCCCAGGAAAGCGCGCGCCGCGCCGCATCGCTCACTCAGCGCTTGCTCGCGTTCTCACGCCGCCAGACGCTCGATCCGCGCCCGATCGACGTCAACAAACTCGTCGCCGGCATGGAAGATCTGGTGCGCCGCTCGGTCGGCCCGGACATCACGATCGAGGTCGTGCAAGCGGGCGGACTTTGGGCGACTCGCATCGATGCGCCGCAACTCGAAAACGCGCTGCTCAATCTCTGCATCAACGCGCGAGACGCGATGGCGCCTGGCGGCGGTCGGCTCACTATCGAAACCGCCAACAAATGGCTCGATGAGCGCGCCGCGCGCGATCGCGAACTGCCGCCCGGCCAATACATCTCGCTTTGCGTCACCGACACCGGCACAGGCATGACGCCCGACGTCATCGCCCGCGCCTTCGATCCGTTCTTCACCACCAAGCCGCTCGGCCAAGGCACCGGGCTTGGCCTCTCCATGGTCTATGGCTTCGTGCGTCAATCAGGCGGCCAAATCCGCATCTATTCCGAAGTCGGCGACTGCACCACCATTTGCCTCTACCTGCCGCGTCATCACGGCGAAGCCGAAGAGGTGGCGCCAAGCGACGCCGCGGACGCAATCGCGCACGGCCATGGCGAACGCGTTCTTGTCGTCGATGACGAAGTCGTGCTGCGCATGCTGATGCTCGATATTCTACAAGAGAGCGGCTACCGCGCCATCGAAGCGCATGACGGCCCGAGCGCACTCAAAATTCTCGACTCGGATGCGCGCATCGACCTGCTCATCACCGATGTCGGCCTGCCCGGCGGCATGAACGGGCGCCAGATCGCCGACGCCGCCCGCAAGAAGCGCCCTGACCTCAAAGTGCTGTTCATCACCGGCTACGCCGAAAACGCCGTCGTCGGCAACGGCCACCTCGACCCCGGCATGCAAGTGCTCACCAAACCCTTCGAAGTCGCCGTCTTTGGGCAAAAAGTGAGCGACATGCTCGACGGCTAGACCGATCCGTCAGCCGGCCGGCGTAACCCCGCTTGCCTCGCATCGGCCCCTGCGCGAGCATCGCTGCGATGGATTCCTCGGTTGCACCTGAGTCGCCGGCGCGGACTGCGTCGCGCTCGAACTTGAAGACCCAAATCGTCGTCGTTGGCGGCGGCGCTGGCGGGCTTGAACTCGTGCGCAAGCTTGGCGCCAGATTCGGCCGCGAGCGGCACGACATCATCCTGGTAGAGCGCGACGCCACCCACATCTGGAAGCCGCTGCTGCACGAGGTCGCCGCTGGTTCGCTCGACGCCAATCTCGATGAAGTTGGCTATCGCGGCCACGGCCGGCGTTGGGGCTATCGCTATTTTTCCGGCGCCATGTCCGGCCTCGATCGCGCCCGCAAGCGCGTGAAGATCGCGCCGCTCGTCGATGAGGACGGGCGCGAAGTGATGGGCGCGCACGAGATTCGCTACGATTATCTGGTCGTCTCCGTCGGCTCCGTCTCCAACGATTTCGCCACCCCCGGCGTGCGCGATCACTGCATCTTCCTCGACACCCGCACCCAAGCCGATCGCTTCCGCCAGCGGCTGCTGAACCAGTGCCTCCGCGTGTCGCGCACCGTCAGCGCCGACCCATCGTCTGACGCAACAGTCCGCGTCGCCATCGTCGGCGGCGGCGCAACCGGCGTCGAACTCGCCGCCGAGCTTTACACCTCCGCCGCCGGCCTCCGGCACTACGGCCTCGAAGTATTCGACGAGAGCCGGCTCAAAGTGACGCTGATCGAAGCCGGCCCGCGCATTCTGCCAGCTCTGCCGGAGAAGCTCGCACTGGCCGCGCATAAAGAACTCGAAGCCCTCGGCGTGCGCGTACTCACGGGCGCCGCAGTCGTTGAAGCGCGCGCTGACGGGATCGTCACCAAGTCCGGCGAAGTCATCGAAGCGGAACTGCGCGTCTGGGCCGCCGGCGTCAAAGGCCCAGACGTGTTGGCTGATCTCGACGGCCTCGAAGCGACACGCTCCAACCAACTCGTCGTCCGCCCGACGCTGCAAACGACGCGCGATGACACCATCTTTGCGCTCGGCGATTGCAGCAGCTGCATCCTGCCCGGCGAAACCCGCCCAGTGCCGCCGCGCGCGCAAGCCGCGCATCAAATGGCCGACACGGTGTTCGACAATCTATGCGCGCTGATGCAATCGAAGCCGCTCAAACCGTTCAAATACGTCGATCACGGCTCGCTCGTGTCGCTCAGCCAGTTCTCGACCGTCGGCAGTTTGATGGGCAATCTGATCGGCGGGCGCATGGCGATCGAAGGCCGACTGGCGCGCTTCGTTTATGTTTCGCTCTATCGCATGCATTTGCTCGCGATCCATGGCTGGCTACGCGGCCTCGCCATGATCGCCATCGGCCACGTCAACCAGATCGTGCGCCCGAAGCTGAAGCTGCACTAAAGTCCGACGACACGAACGTGCCGCCGCTCGATGGCGCCGACATCGTTGACACCCGCCAGCATCATCGTGCGATCAAATTCTTCGGTGAGCAGCGTCAAGGCGCGATCGACGCCCGCTTCGCCGCCCGCGGCGAGCCCATAAAGGTAAGGCCGCCCGATCGAGCACGCCGTCGCGCCGAGCGCCAAGGCTTTGAAGATATCCGAGCCGCGCCGCACGCCGCCTTCACAGATCACATCCGGACCATCGCCCAACGCATCGCGCACCGCAGCCACTTGATCGACTGGCGCCGGCGCGCCATCGAGCTGGCGTCCGCCATGATTGGAAATCATGACGCCGCTCGCGCCGCTTGAGATCGAGCGCTTGGCGTCTTCGGGACTCATCACGCCTTTGATCGCCAGCGGCCCGCCCCATTCGCGCGCCAACCACTCGACATCTTTCCAGGTCAGTGAGCGATCGAACTGACTGCCCATGTACTCAACCACGCTCATCGACGTCCCCGCCAGCGCATCAACGCGGTGGCTCACATTGGCGAAGTCGAATTTCTTCCCCGTCAGCGCCGGCAGCGACCAGCCGGGATGCAGCGCGAAACTCACCATCGAACGAAAGGTGAGCCGCGGCGGCAGCGACAGCCCATGCACGCGGTCGCGCTCGCGATTGCCCGCCACCGGCGTATCCACCGTGAGCGCGAGCCCGTGATAGCCCGCCGCTTTGCAACGCGCGACGAACTCACTGGTCAGACCGCGATCCTTGAAGATGTAGACCTGAAACACTTTCGGCCCGGCGAACTGCTCGGCGACCTCTTCCAATCGAATCGTGCCGATGGTCGACAGCCCAAACAGCAAGCCGTGCTTGGCCGTCGCGCGCGTCACCGCATGCTCGGCGTCCTCGTGGAACATGCGATTGAGGCCTGTCGGCGCCAGCATCAGCGGGCGCGCAATGGGCTGGCCGAACAGCGTGGTCGCGGTCTTGAGCTTGGAGACATCGCTCAGAACGTCAGGGATGATTTCATAGCGCTGAAACGCACTCGCGTTGCGCCGCATCGTCCATTCATCGTCGGCGCCGCCATCGATGTAGTGAAAAATCGGCGGCGGCAGTCGCTTGTAGGCCAGCTTGCGCAGATCGCCGATATTGTAGGCCCGATCGAGCCGGCTCATGATGCGGCCCCGCGCGCGCGGCCGGCCATCCACGCGGTCTGCGCGCGCCGCTCATCCATCAGCGCTTTCAACAAGCCCAGCTTCATGTCGGGGGCCTGCCCGCGCCCGATGCGGCGCAATTGCTGGTACTGCCAATAAAGCGCGCCGAAACCATTCAACGCGCGCAGAGTTTTCGACGGCGAGCGCTGACTGAAAAAGCCAGGCCCCAGGCGCAAGCGCTCTTCGTGGCGATCGAGCGACGGCGCACCTTCCAGCAAACGCCGCGGCGCATCGGGATCGACCACCATCGGCCGACCAATGCCGATCAATGACACGCCATCGCGCTCGATCACCTCGTTCATCGCCTGCGCCGTCCGCATCCCGCCCGTCACCATCAACGGCGTTTTCACATGCTTGCGTAACTCCACGGCAAAATCCAGGAAGTAAGCCTCACGCGCCGCTGTGGAGGCCGGCAAGCCGCTGACATCGGCGGCTTCAAGCCCTTCCATCTTCATCATGCGCGGCTGCTCGTAATTGCCGCCGGACACTTCCAGAAGATCGACGCCTTCCGCTTCGAGCCATTGCGCCACTTGCATGCTCTCGCCCGGCGCAAAGCCGCCGCGTTGAAAATCCGCCGAATTGAGCTTCACCGCGAGCGTGAAATCGGCGCCAACCGCCGCACGCGTCGCGCGCACGATTTCCAACAGCAGCCGCGCGCGGTTTTCCAACGCGCCGCCCCATTCGTCTTCGCGCTTGTTCGCAAGCGGTGAGAGGAATTGAGAAATCAGATAGCCGTGCGCGCCGTGTATCTGCACGCCTGTAAAGCCCACCTCGCGCGACACCGCCGCTGCTTCGGCAAAGCTGCGAATGACGGCGCGGATATCGTCGCCGCTCATCGGCACAGGCGCGCCGTAAAGTTTTCCCGGCAATGCCAGCGCCACGGCGGAAGGCGCCTTCGGCGTTGGATTGACGAGCGCGGGCGTCTGGCGCCCGGCATGGCTCAATTGAATCCAGAACCCGGCGCCGCCGGCACGCGCGGCCTGTGTCAGCCGCCGCAGCGCCGCTTTCGCCGCTGCATCCTGCGGTCCCGCGATGATCACATTCCCCGGCCGCTCCAGATGCTGCGCATCGACCGGCACATTGCCGCTGATCAACAGCCCCGCGCCGCCGCGCCCCCACGCTTCATAAAGACGCACGAGATCGTCCGATGGCCGCCCTTGGAGATCGGCCATGCCCTCTGTCATCGCTGCTTTCGCCAAACGGTTCGGCAATGTCTCGCTGGGCAACTGAAGCGGCGCGGCGAAAGCGGGAGTGGTCATGGGGGGTCTCGTCAATCGAGAGTCTGCTGTGACAGACTGAAAGCGGAAGCGCCACTCCAGAGACGGGCGGCGCATCCAATGGCGCGCCCGCCCGCATCATCGAACCAGGAGGGGACTAATGCGCACCATTCTCATCGCCGCCGCCATCTTCGCCGCGGCGACTACCACCGCCCACGCCCAGCGCGCCGCCGATCCGCTCGACGCCAGGATCGAAACCGCCGACGTCGACGCCTTCTTTCGAATCTATGACGCCGCCAGCGGCAGGCCCGACGCTGCAGCGCTTCAGCCCTACATCGCCAATGGCAGCGCTGGCGTGCGCGGCTTCATTCCGAATCGAATTGTCTCAGCCGAGAACCTCGCCGCGCGCGTCGCGCAGCGACCGCAAATCTACAGCGACGCACGCACCTGCGCACAAAATCTTGGCGATGTGCGCGCCCGCGTCCGCGCCGCGTTCCTAGCGCTAGAAGCGCTCTACCCCGAAGCGACCTATCCACAGACCTATATCCTCATTGGCGCCAACAATTCCGGCGGTACGGCCAACAGCGAAGCCTTGATGATCGGCCTCGAAGTCATGTGCCGCAGCGGTTCGCCCGACACCTCCGCACTCGACATTCGCCTCACCCACATCATCGCCCACGAAATGGTGCATTCCCTTCAGAGCAGCTTCGCGGGCGAGACGGTGCTCTCTCAATCACTCAACGAAGGCGCGGCCGAATTCATGGCCGAACTGATGACCGGCCGCATCTCAAACGGCCATCTCATCGAGTGGACTGCTGGCCGTGAAGCCGAGATCGAACAGCGCTTCGCCGCCGACATGGACAACCGCGATCTCTCAACATGGCTCTATAACGGCGTCGGAACGCCCGAAGCGCCTGGCGATCTTGCCTATTGGGTCGGCTATCGCATCGTGCGCGACTACTACGAACACGCGCCCGACAAGCGCCAAGCCATCCGCGATATTCTGCGCGGTACGGACGCCCGTGCCTTCCTCGCGGCAAGCGGCTGGCGGCCGGGCGCTCAGTAGATCAAATACTTCGCCCGCGCCGCCGCCCACGCTTGCTCGTCCGGCAGCGTGATCGCGTCGAGATCGCCGGGGCCGGTGTTCGGATCGTCGACCCATTCGCGCAGCAGCGGCGAGCCGTTGATCACGTCAATCGGCAATTTGCCGAACGCGTACTCGTACGGAAAATCGCGCCAGAGATTGTAGTCTGGATAGAGCCGGCGGACCGCCTTGAAGGCGAGCGCTTGCACGCGCCACGGCTTGAAGGCGTGATGGTTGTAATGCGCCGGGTCCTCGACGTGGATCTGCACGCCGCTGCACAGTTGCTTCACATGCTTATGAAACGTCGGCTCGAAGAAGCATTCGCGCAGCAGGCAGCCATCGAGCCAATGCGGCGCGAACGCGCGCATTTCCGCAATCACGTCGCGCCCATTGATATCAGGCGCGCCGAACAACTCCAGCGGCCGCGTTGTGCCGCGGCCTTCGCTCAACGTTGCGCCTTCGAGCATCACCGTGCCGGCATAGGCGCGCGCCATCCAAAGGTTCGGCGCGTTCGGCGACGGGTTCACCCACGTGCGCTCACCGATCGGCCAACCGTAACCGGGCGCTTCGTCGGGCTTGTAGCCTTCCATCTCAATCACGCGATACGGCACGTCGAGTTTGAAGTGCTCGATAAACCAGTGCCCCAATTCGCCAAGCGTCAAACCATGCCGCATCGGCATCGGCCCCGCGCCGACAAAGCTCTCCCAGCCGGCGCGCAACGTCAGCCCTTCAATTGGCCGCCCAGCAGGATTGGGGCGATCAAGCACCCACACTTCCTTGCCATGCTCAGCCGCCGCTTCGAGCATGTAGAGCAGCGTCGTGATGAAGGTGTAGATGCGGCAGCCTAAGTCCTGCAGATCGATCAGCACGACGTCGAACGTCGACAGCATCTGCCCGGTCGGCCGGCGTACTTCGCCGTAAAGCGAGAACACCGGAACGCCGTAAAGCGGATCGGTATAGTCGTCGCTCTCAACCATATTGTCCTGCTTCTCGCCGCGCATGCCGTGCTGCGGACCGAACACGGCCGTGATGCGAATATCATCGAGCGCCATCAGCGCATCGAACGAATGCGTGAGATCACGCGTCACCGATGCGGGATGCGCCACCAGCGCCACGCGCTTGCCCTTCAGCGGCGCGCGGAGCTTCGCATCTTCCAACAAACGCTCGATGCCGAATTTCATGTCAGCTCCAACTGGAATGCGTCGCCATGGTGGAAGTCCGGCTTGCCGGGCGCGTGCGCCAGCGCCCAGTACGATTTCCGCCCATCCGTTTCTTCAATCACCGCCGATAGGCCAACGCGCCACGGCCCAACCTCGCCCGGCGTCACCGCCGCAATCAGTTCGAACGAGTCCGGCCCTGCATTGGTCTCGACATAAAGCGGCGCCACTTCGAAATCGCGCATGCCGGCGCGGTAGCCTTCAAACGCATACGCCGCCCAGCGCGACGAGGGCGCGAAGTTGAATTCGCAATAGGCCTCGCCCGCCCCGCGCACGAACGCCTCGAAGCAGGTCTCTTTCCAAAGTTCATCGGCGCGCTCGAAATCCGCCGCCGCCGGTACGAGCAGCTCATCCATCCGCCCGAGCGCGCGATACTTCAGCCGCAGCACCCCGCCTTCCCGCACGACCTCCACCTCGATCGCCGTCACGGCGTTCGCGGGCGTGTCGGGGTGGGGTTTCAGGGCGACCTGCATAGCGACACCTTAGACCTGATCTCCTTTAACGGGACGTAGCTTCGACACGTGAGCCGCCCCATGCTAAGCGCCCGCGCCATGACCACCGCCTCCTCCCCCTTCCTGCGCACGGCGATCGCGCGCGGACAGTTTCACCAGTGCACCGATCTTGAGGGCTTGGACAAAGCCGCCGCCCGCGGCGTGACCGGCTATATCGGCTTCGACATGACCGCCCCGTCCCTGCACGTGGGCAACCTCACCCAGATCATGTACCTGCGCCGCCTGCAGCAGGCTGGCGGCAAACCCATCGTTCTGCTCGGCGGCGGCACCACCCGCGTCGGCGATCCCTCCGGCAAGGAGGAGATGCGTCAGCTTCTCTCCGAAGAGCAGATCGTCAAGAACACCGCCTCGATCCGCGGCACGTTCGACAAGTTTCTCAGCTTCGGCGACGGCAAGTCCGACGCGCTGCTCGTGGACAATTCCGAGTGGCTACTGCCGCTCAACTATCTCGATTTCCTGCGCACGGTCGGGCGCCACATGAGCGTCAACCGCATGCTCTCGATGGACTCGGTCAAGCTCCGTCTCGAGCGCGAGCAGCCGATGAGCTTCATCGAGTTCAACTACATGATCCTGCAAGCCTACGATTTCGTCGAGCTGAAGCGCCGCTACAATTGCGAGCTGCAAATGGGCGGCTCCGATCAGTGGGGCAACATCGTCAACGGCGTCGAATTGGGGCGCCGCATGGAGAGCTTCGAACTCTTCGGCCTCACACAACCGCTCATCACTACAGCGAGCGGCGCCAAAATGGGCAAGACGGCGCAAGGCGCGGTCTGGCTCAACGCCGACATGGTGAGCCCCTACGAATATTGGCAATACTGGCGCAACGCCGAAGACGCCGATGTCGGCCGCTTCCTCAAAATCTTCACCGACCTACCGCTCGAAGAAATCGCGCGCCTGGAAGCCCTGCAAGGCGCCGAAATCAACGACGCCAAGAAAACGCTCGCCACCGAAGCGACGGCATTGCTCCACGGCCGCGGCGAAGCGCTAAAGGCCGAAGAAGCCGCGCGCGCGACGTTCGAACAAGGCGCGCGCAGCGACAACCTGCCGACTATCGTCATCGCGCAAAGCGAATTCGCGGGCTTGCGCGTCGCCGCCGCGCTGGTGAAAGCCGGGCTCGCCGCCTCCAACGGCGAAGGCAAACGCGCCATCGCGCAAAAATCCGTCAGCGTGAACGATGCGCTGATCACCGATGAAGGCGCCGAGCTTTCACCCGCCGACATCGTAGACGGCGCGATTAAATTGTCGCTCGGAAAGAAGAAGCACGCACTGCTGCGCGTGGAATAGCGACCGCCGCTTAGGGCGTGACGGCGAGCGCTTCGGCAACACGCGGCGGCGTACTGGAAACATCGCCCGCTGGCGCATCTTCGGCAGGCGTCTCAGTCACAGCCTCTGGCGCAACCTCCGGCGGGGCTGGTTCAACCGCTGGCTCCTGCGTCCACGAATGCGAGCCGCCGGGCGCAGCACTTTCGCGCGGTTGCACCGGTTCGAAGATGCGGCGCAGAATTCCCGGCGTCAGCGCCGACACTGGATTGACGCCAACGCGCGGCTGCTCGGCGCGTCCGTTGATCGAATAGGTCATGCCGAACACGCCCTCGCCGCGGCGCGACACCAGCAGATCGCCGATCAACGGAATTTCGCCGAGCATCGACAAGTTCAGCACCGGCGACGGCGCAATCACGCCGTCGATATCGAGATTGTCACGCCTGATGTCGTAGCTGCCCGCGCCTGTCAGCCCCATCGCCGGGCCGGCCATGCGGCCTTCGCTGAAGGCGATGCGGTTGTTGGCGAACGTCATCTCCGCATCGAGCGCGCCAAAGCCGATGCCTTCGCCGTTCAACGTATCGACCAACCCCGTCAGCGAACCGGCCGAGGACAAAAGCTGCGCCATCGCCGGCAAGCGCACGACTTGGAAGTCACGCATGCGCACCGTGAAGCGTGCTTGGCTAGGCGGGCCGCCACGCCAATCGCCGTCAGCCGAGGCGGTGCCGCCAATGACGTTGTCCATCCCGGTGAGCGCGCGCACGGCAAAGCCTGCATCGTCCGAACGGAAACGCACGCCGCCGCGCGGATCGGTCGGGCGCGGACCCAATGCGAGTGAAAAGGCGCGGTTATCGGGTGAGCGCCCTTCAGCAATCAGCGTCGAAAGCGCGCCGCGCAACATGGTGAGATTCACCCGCGCATCGCTCAACGTCGCGCCGCCGCGCAACTTCAGACGATCCACCTCGACCGTTGCGCGCAGCGGCGCTTGTGGCGGCGGCACGGTCGCATTAGCCGGCTGAGCTGCTGCCTCCGGCGGCGCATCGTCGCCGCCCATGAACGGCGCGCCGTCAAACAGCGCCCCGCGCACGGCAACATCGAGGCCGCCATCGGCGGAGCGCGTCGCCGTCAGCCGTGCATCAGAGCGGCCTTCGATCGCAAGCCGTGTCAAATCCACGTCGATCAAACGATTGTCGCGCGCCAGCCGCATGCGCCCTTGCGCGGTCAGCCCGCCGCCGCGCGCATCGATGCCATTGAATGCGAGCGAACCATCGCTCTGACGCTCGACATTGAAGCGCGCCGATGCGGCGACGCCGGCGCGCTTGACCCAAAACGCACGCGGCAATTCAACTGCGGCATTGGTCAGATCAAGATCGATGCGCGCATTGTCGACGTCGAAGCCGCGGCCTTGGCCCGTCACCGTCACGCCGATGCGACCTTGCGCATATTGCGCCACCGGATAGCCCAGCCGCTCCAGATCATCGGCTTCGAAGTCGCCGGAGACCTGATACTCGGAGCGCCCGTTTTCACCGTTGCGCCCGATATGCTCGGTCCAGCGCACTTCCTCGATCGCTGACGCGCCGGCGCGCACCGGGCCGGACACGGTCACCGCGCGCTGGTCACCACGCACTGTGAGTTGGCCTTGCGAGAGCGAGATGCGCCGGTCTGTCATGTTGCCGGTAAAGTCGCGGATGGTGCCGTCCACCGAGAAACGCCACGCCTCGAACGGCGCTTCGCGCACCATCGGCCGTTGGATGCGTAGATTGACGTTGGCGCGTCCGGTCGCAGTGGCCGCATCGACGGGCATGCGCTCGCCCAGACCGATCGGCTCTTGGGCTAGAATTTCCAGCACGTTGCGGGCGCTGCCATCGACGCGCGCGCTGATCGTCGCCATCGCGCCGCGCGGCTTGAACTGCGGAATCTCGACGCGGCCGTTGGTGATGGTGAGGCCGTGTATGCTCGCCTCGGGCACCGTCATCTCAAAACTGTTGCCGCGCAGAATGCCCGACCCGCGCGCGTTCACCACCGGCGACATGGTCGAGACGAACTGCATCGACGCGCTCGCCACGTTGAAGCGCACATCCACCGCTTCGTTGCGCCAGGCCTCGGCGACGCGGTCGGAAGGGCGAATATCGAGCCTGGCGACGATGTCGGTGACGCGTCCGCCTTGCACTGATCGCGCCAGAAACTCGCGCGCGCTCTCGCCCACGCCCATCGGCCAAACTTGCGTGATGACGCGCGCATCGACCGCGCCATCGACGCGGCCTTCGAGTTCGAGCCCCGTCCGCATGCGGCGATCTTCGCCCACGCCCGCCGCCGCCCAGTAGAGACGCCCCGTCGCGTGCAGCACGCCTTCGCCGGTTTGCGCCGTCAGTTGCGTAAAGCGGATGCTGGGCTCGGCGCTGACGATCGAGCCGACCAGCCGCACATTCGAGAACGACACCGGCTCGGAGAACGTGCCCGGCATCGCAAGACGCATCGCTGGCAGCGAAATGTCAAACGCCGCCGGTTGATCCGGCGCGGGGCGGATGATGCGCGAGACATCGCGGATGCGGACTTCGCCGTCGATGCGGGTGCGGTCGCCAGCGAACGCAATTTCGTCGATGATCAGTTCGTCGCTATCGATATCGTAGCGACCATGCAGGCGCCCGCCCTCAAGATCGAAGCGGCCATCACCCATCGCTGCCGAGCCGGCGCCGAACGCGACATCGCCTTCGAAGCGATTGACGCCGACGTCGCGGTCGAGCCCGATCGAGATTGTCGCCGTCATGGGCGCATCCAAGCCGCCGAACGGCCCGAGCGCGTCTTGCGAGAAGACGGCGCGCGGCCGCACGTTCTCGGCCCCGAATTCAATGACGGCGCTGCGGAAGCGCGTGTCGGTGGTGATGCGCAGGCTGGCCGGCGCCAAACCGTCAGCGCCTTCCAAGCGCGCCACCGCCGCCAGCGTCAGCGTGCGGCCGCGCCGGGCAAGATCGAAATTGGCGGCGTCAGCCGTCCAGCGACCACCGCCATCGTTGATGATGAGCAGATCGGCGCCGCGCACGCTGACCTCGCGCAAGCCGCCGCCCGGACCCACCGGCCGGAACGCCGCCTCCATGCTGTCGAGCACGCGTGCGACACGCTCTTCGAGCGTCTCGTTCGGCGGCGGCGGATCGATGATGATGTCCGCCGGCGCGCCTTCGGGGCCGAAGGCGATATGCAGAGCGCCGTTCACCTTGCGCGTGAACGTCATCGCCCCGCCGGTAAACTCCGCCCGCCGCAGCGAGATGCGCCCAATAAAGAGCGGCAGCACGTTGAGTTCGATGCGCGCCCGCTCGAGTTCGGAGAGCACGCCGCCACGTCCGTCCTCGATGGTGATGCCGACGGCCAGCAGTTCGAGGCCGTTGCTGCTCCAGGCCAGCTGCACGCCCTCGATGCCGACCGGCCGGCCGCCTCGGGCAGCCGAAAGCTCGGACTGCACGTGTTCGCGCATGGCGTTGAGTTCGATCGGGCCCTGGCTCAGCCGCCACCACGCAATGCCGACGCCGATCGCCAAGGCGGCGACCAGCGCGAGCAAAATCTCGACAGCAATTAGCGTCGAGCGGCGTATCATCCGCACAGCTCCAACGCCCCGCCGCGATATCTAGCGCGGGAAGCCAATTCATAGCAAAGCAAAGCCCCAGCGCTCGCGCAGTGGGCGGAGCGGCGGACGGCCCTTTGGCCGGCGCCCCCCGTCATTGCCATTGGGAGGCCGGACTTGGCGAAAGAACTCAAACCTGGCGACCCCGCACCCCCCTTTGATTTACCAACGGCCGGGGGCGGGCGCGTCAGCTTAGCGGGCCTAAAGGGCCAGCAGGTCGTGCTTTATTTTTATCCTAAAGACGACACACCTGGTTGTACGCAAGAAGCCCTAAGCTTCACTGAAAAGGCGAAGGCCTTCGCAAAAGCGAAGGCCACGATCGTCGGCGTATCTCGCGATAGCGTCGTAAAGCATGACAAGTTCGCGGCTAAACACGGACTGGCGGTCACGCTTGCGTCAGACGAGGACGGCAAAGTCTGCGAGCGCTACGGCGTCTGGACCGAGAAGAGCCTCTACGGACGCAAGTTCATGGGCATCGAGCGCTCGACCTTCCTGATCGACGCCGCCGGCCGCATTAAGCGCGTTTGGCGCAAGGTGCGCGTGCCAGGACATGTGGAAGACGTCTTGAAAGAAGTTAACGCCAAGCCGGATAAATAGGCGCTTTTTACTTAATAGGCGCAGATTTGGCGTGGTTTTCGCAGTCTAGTCGTTAACGAGCCTGAAATTCCTGTAAACGGCGCCTAGGCACTGTTGCAATTCGGGAGGGTTTCGGGTTTGGTTGGTTCTGGCGGGGCTAAACGACATTTTTTTGGTACTGAGTTAGTGGGTGGCGGCGGACCATGAGCCAGTTCGGATCACGAGCGCGGGCGTTTTTCGACCGCATGTTTCCAGAACGACAGATTTACCATCGTAGCGGCGGGACCGTTCGCTACGTTTCTTTGTCTCCCGGTAAGCAAGCCCTTTTGGCGCTGAGCGCCGTCGGCATCGCCGGCTGGTGCGTTTACGCCACCACCAACACCATCCTGGAAGGCCCCCAAGCCACCGCCTCCAACGCCGAAATTGAGCGCGAACGCGCCAAGTATGACCGTTGGCTCAACGAATCCCGCGCCCAAGCCGAGGCCGCCCAGGCCCAGCTCGACGAGCGCTCCCGCCAGTTCGACCGCGCCACCGCTGAGTTCGAGAGCCGCCACGAAGTGCTCCGCTCGCTGCTGGAATATGCCGGCGGCTCCGGCCTCCAGCTCGCGGCCTCCCGCCCGATCGAGCGTGACGGCGCCCGCATCATCATGGCCGCCTCGGTCGATGAAGCCGAAGCCCGCCAATCCCGCGCCATCACCTCTGAGTCCTATCAGGTCCAAACCGTCGGCTTCCGCGCCCGCGGCGAGCGCCTCGAGACCGACCAGGAGCAAACCCTCGCCGAGCTGGAAGACCAGGTCGTTGAGCGCTCCGAACAGACCCGCGGCGTCCTGCGCCTCACCGGCGTCTCGATGGCCAACCTCGAAGGCACTGAGAGCGACGGCCAAGGCGGCCCGCTCGTGCCGCAAGATTTCGTCGCTTATCTGCGCGATAGCGGCCTGAACCCGGCTTTCGCCCAGCGCGTCGCCCAGGTCGCGGCCCGCATCGGTGAGTCCCGCCGCCTCGGCGCCATTGCCGGCGCCACGCCGCTGGCCGCCCCGGTCGCCGTCGACTACCGCACCACCTCAGGCTACGGCCAACGGATCGATCCGTTCAACGGCCGTCCCACCTTCCACGCCGGTCTCGACCTCGCCGCCTTCGAGCGCGCGCCGGTCGTCGCCACCTCCCCGGGCACCGTTTCCTATGCCGGCGTGCGTTCAGGCTATGGCAATGTGGTCGAGATCGATCACGGCCACGGCTTTAAGACTCGGTACGCACACTTGCGCGATATCCAAGTGCAACGCGGTGATCGCGTCGCCATTGGTCAACGCGTCGGCTCGATGGGGTCTACGGGGCGAAGCACTGCAACCCACCTTCACTACGAAGTGTGGTTCCGCGGCAGGGCGGTTGATCCTGTGAATTTCTTGAGGGCAGGCCGGCATGTTCACGAACAAGGGTAGACCAACAGATTCGAGCGTGCCTGCTTTGCCTGATCCAACCATCCAACGTCGTTCCGCCCCGAGCCGCAGCGGCATCGCGTCGATCATCGCCAATGGCGTGAAGATCACCGGCACGATCGAAGCCGATGGCGCCGAACTGCAAGTCGATGGCGAAATCGAAGGCAACGTCCGTGGCGGCTCCGTCACCGTTGGCGACACCGGCATGATCAAGGGCGACATGGTCTCCGAAAGCGTGACCGTGCACGGCCGCGTCGAAGGCTCGGTCCGCGCCCGCAAGGTCATGCTCGCGCGCAACGCGCATGTGCTGGGCGACATCGTCCATCAATCGCTCTCCGTCGAGATGGGCGCCGTGTTCGAAGGCCAGTGCCGTTACCTGCAAGATCCGTTGTCGCAATCGGGCCCGGGCACGCCAGCTGCGCCGCAAATCGTGCAAACGCCTGAGCGTCCCGCGCAGCAAACCTCTTTCGGCGGCTCCGTCTTCGGCGAGCCGAGCAACGATGACCGCATGGTCTCGGGCGTGATCGTCACGGGCACGTCGAACTGATTTTTCGTTTTGGGTTGGAATACAAAACTCAAAAGCCCCGGCCTCGCGCCGGGGCTTTTTCTTGGTCAATCCAGTGCAGTACTTGCGTCAAATATTATAGCGCCTGTCGCGAGCCGACGTCATTTTTACCGCATGGGCGACGATCAGCGGCGGGGGCCGCCTCCTTACTGGATACCGGCTTTGCTAGCGGCTGCCTGGGTGGTGGTGACGCTCGCTTGGTTTTGGTGGGCGTTGAGCCACTGACTCGGAATGCGGGGATAGAGCGCCGCCAATCCGACCGGGTTCGAGGCGGCTTTATACTGCGCCTCCATGTCATTGCCCCAAGATCATCGCAAAGCGCCGCTTGAGCTATGGCGCGCCGCCGGCGCCCTGCTGCGGACGCTGTTCAATCTCTTCGGCGCGCCGGAAGAACTCGCGGCGAGGCACACGCTCACCGGCCCCACCTACCGCCTGATCCTCAACTGGCTGCACTGCGCCGAAGCGATGCTCCGCCATCTGCTGTTCATCGAAGCCAGCGCCTACCCGCTGGGCGTTGCGAGCACCGCGAAACGCGCGCACGCCCAACGCCAAAGCCGCGAGATGAGCTTCGATGCCGACAAGCCCGAAGACTGGCGCATAAGTTTTCGCTGTTTTATGGAGCGCGGGCGTCCCGCCCGCCAGCACCGGCGCATGCCGGCGAGGACGCCGACGGTCCATATGCGCTTCCACTCCGCTTGGCCGTTAGCTGAGCGCTTCGAAGCGCTGCTGCGCGTCCACAACGATCCCGCTCCGTTTGCGCGCCGGCTAGCGCGCCGTCTCCACGCGGCGCCGCGCATCATCGCGAAGTTCCTTAACGCACCCGCCCAACTAGCGCCGCGCATCGGCGAAGAGATTTTCGCAACGCTTCGCGTTTTCTGCGGTCAAACCAAGCCAGTCTTCGATTCAAGCTGACGCGCGCTGTCGCTCGTCACTCGCTCTCAGATGCACGCTCGTAGTCGATGCGCATCAACGCAACCCATGCGCCATTCTCGAACCGCTCCGACACCGTGCTGAAGCGCTCGCCCTCAATCGTCCAGACCGAACGCAAGCGCAGCTCAGCGCCATCGGGGCCGCGATAGGTATGCGGCGGAAACACCAATCGTCCCGCTTCCGGCGTCAGCACGCCATTGCTGCGCCCGCCATCGCTGGCCGCATAGGCCCACACGATTTCATGCTGCGCATCGTCCCAATGATAGGTCGTCTCGCCGGAATACGTCGTCGGCTGCACCGTATGCACATCGGCAACATGTGCGCCCAGCCGCTCAAAGCAGCGCTCGTCATAAATGTTCGGCTGCCCCTCGAACGTCCCGCGCCAACAGCCGAGCAAAGGTTGCAACGGCGCCATCGGATCAACTGGCGCCGGCGCGGCGCACGATGCGAGCGCCAACGCCAACACCACCGCGCGCATCAAAACGCGCCCAGGATCGCGCCGATCAATGTGAACTGCAGCGTGTGATAGCCGCCATTGATCAGAAACAGTTGGAGGCTCTTGCGCTCGAACAAATAGTTGATCCCAAACGATGCGCTCACCCAGCTGAGCCCAGCGGTGACCCCATAAAGCGCGCCCGTCGCCGCATCGAGGTTGGGTCCGAGAAACACCGCGAACGATGCGGACGCAATCAGCGCCAGCACAAACGAGCCGCCAAAGATAATCGCTGGATTGCCGCTTCGGGCTTGGCCTCAGTCAGCCCGGCGACTTGCATCCAAGGTTTCGCGAACAAAGCCGAATACCAGAGCCCGCCCAGCAAAAACGAACTCGCCGCCGCCGCGACCACCGCGATCCAATTGATATCCATTGCCGCCCTCCCGCTTCACGCCGCTTGCTTGGCGGCCTGCTCCAGCAACGCAAAATGCGCGCGCAATTGCTCAACCGCGCGATCGAAATAAGCGACGTCGCGATGCGTACGCGCCTGCATCACGCCGCCTTCCATCGCCGTCAGCACAAACTCGGAGAGCGCGTTGGTGTCCGTGCCTTTCGGCAAACGCGGCCCGGCCGCCTCCAAGCAACGTTGCACCGCCTTGACCCAATTCTCGAAATTCACCGCCAACAGATCGCGCACTTGCGGATCGGGCTCATGCAGCTCCAGCGCCAGCGAACCGATCGGGCAGCCATAGGTGCAATCGCTTTCAGCGATCATGGTGCGATAGCCGCCGAGCAGCGCGAAAATCTTTTCGATCGGATCGTCCACCTGCCCCCAGGCCGGTTCGAGCAGCATCTCTTCGATGCCGTCGCGATAGGCTTCAAGCACGCCGATCAGCACGTCCTGCTTGGACGGAAACACATGATAGAGGCTGCCGGAATTGAGCTGCGTCCGCGACAGCAAATCCGCGATCGAGGTGGAGTTGTAGCCCTTCAGCCAAAACAGCTCCATCGCCGCGTGAATGATCTTCTCGCGCGGCGTCATTGCGCAGCGCTCCAATCCGTCGGCCCCGCACTCACGCGCGCCGCCAGCGCATCGAGCGTGTACGCATTGCCCCACTCGAAATGGCGATACAGCGCGTCGAACCCTTCGCCGTCGCGATATCCAAGCATGGTGACGCGCACGCGCGTGTGCGCCTCATCGACGGGCTCGAACGCGATCACGGTGACCAATTCGCCGACGAGATCGGCGTGCGGAAAGTTCGGCGGCGCGCCGGCGACTTGGATGATCAGCGAACGCTCCGGCGTGAACGCGATGACGCGATTGCGAATGTTGCCGGCGTCGCCCAGACGCGCGGCGCGGTCGTACGAGCTTTCCCACATGCCGCCCGGCCGCAGATCGATCGCCGCCACCGGCGCTACCCAGGACGCCAAACCCTCAGTCGTCGCAAACAGCGCCCAAACCTCGGAGACGGGCGCTGCAATCACCGCCTCATGGCAGAGCGTCCGCTCGCCGCTAGGCTCGGTGCGAGAGCAATTGTCCGGCGCGGCAAAAGCGGGCGTCGCCGCCAGCGCAAAAGCCCATCCAAGAACCGCCAGAAGTCGCCGCATCGCCGTCCGCCTGTTGTTTGAACGCTCAATCAACAGGCGGATCGAGCTGAAGTCAACAGCGGACGTCTCAGCCCGAAAGAATGGCCGCGTACTCCGCCTCGCTCGGCGAGAGCGACCCCAAGGGCAGCGGATTGCCCTGCTCGATCAACACGGCGAGGCGCTTCTTGAAGATCGCGCCCTCGATGTAAAACAGCGCCGCGCGCGGGCCCTTATCGGTCTCGACCCGAAAGCCGAAGGCCTGCACGTCCGGCCCCTCGGGCCACACCTCGCGCAAGCGCGAAGCGCCCATCACCCGCAAGCCGCCAAACTTCAGCCCCGCCATCTCGCACAAAGCACGCGCCGCCTGAAACGCCGGATCGGTGCGTTCCTTCTCTTCACGCAAGCGATCCATCTCGGCTTTGCGTTGCGGACGCAATTTGTTGGGCTGCACCAAACGGCCCATGTGCTTGGTCATCTCGGCGTCGGGGACGAACTGCACTTTGCGCAAGCTCTTCAGCCACGTCTTGTGCCGCGCCATCAAAGGTTCGCGTGCTTCCAATTCGGCGAGACGTTTGTCGAGATCGCGGATGGCGGTCTCGACATTGCGATATCCCTTTTGCACCGCCAACTTCCTCGCACCAGGCGGCGGCAAACGATGCAAGCGCGCGCCGAGATTGAAAATCTCCAAGTGCGGATCGGCGAGCATGCTCTTCAGCCCCTGCGCCGCGCACTTCAACGCAAGCTCATTATTTCTGCGCCGCGCAAAATATGCGCCGTGTCCGCCCGCCATCGCTTGCACGAGATAGTCGTGCGCGAAAAAGCTAAACGAGGATTCCGGTGCGAACTCACCGTGGATGTAGAGCAATTGCTCCACCATCGCGTCTGTCCACGTACTCGACGCCAAGACAAGAACGGAAGGATCGGCATTATCGGCGGCCGATTGCGGCAGCACGATCTCGTCGGCGAGCAAGCCCTGGTACGTCGTCAAAGCCATATCGCCCGCGCAGCGGCCGCGCTGAAATTCAGCCAACCACCCGCCAGGCTCGACAATCGCAGTTTCCACCGTTTCGCTCATGGCCCCCACCAGACCGGAACTCTAATCGATATCTTCGACCACTTTATCGCCGGCCCCGCTCACTCTAGCAGCGAGCGACGCCGCCATGAATGGGTCGAGATCGCCGTCGAGCACGCCTTGCGTATCCGAGGTTTCAACACCTGTCCGCAGGTCTTTGACCATTTGATACGGCTGCAAGACGTACGACCGGATCTGCCTGCCCCAACCGATCTCGGTTTTGCTGTCGGCCAGCTGCTGGGCCGCGGCCTCGCGTTTCTGCAACTCCGCCTCGTAGAGCCGCGCGCGCAGCATGTCCCAGGCGGCGGCGCGGTTTTTGTGCTGCGAGCGCTCGGCCTGACAAGCGACAACGATGCCAGTCGGCATGTGCGTCAGGCGCACGGCGCTATCGGTTTTGTTGATGTGCTGACCGCCGGCGCCGGAGGCGCGGTAGGTGTCGGTGCGGACGTCCTTGTCGAGAATCTCGATATTGATCGACTCGTCGACCTTTGGATAAACCCACACGCTCGCAAACGAGGTGTGGCGGCGCGCATTCGAGTCGTACGGGCTGATCCGCACCAGGCGATGCACGCCGGCTTCGGTTTTCAGCCAACCATACGCATTGTCGCCACTGACGAGCACGGTGGCCGACTTGATGCCGGCCGTGTCGCCGCCTTGTTCTTCCAGCAACTCCGTTTTGAACCCGCGCGCGTTGGCCCAGCGCAAATACATGCGCAGCAGCATCTCGGTCCAATCCTGGCTCTCAGTGCCGCCGGCGCCGGAGTTGAACTCGATATACGCGTCGTTGCTGTCGGCTTCGCCAGAGAGCAGCGCTTCAAGTTCAGCTTTCGCGGCGCGCGACTGCGCGGCCTTCAGCGTCGCGAACGCTTCCTCGACCAGCGATGCATCGCCCTCGGCTTCCGCCATTTCGGCGAGTTCGAGCGAGTCATTCAGATCGCGTTCGAGCGCGAGAATATTGTTCATGCCCGCTTCGAGCTTGTTGCGCTCGCGCATGAGCTTTTGCGCCTTTTCCGGATCGTTCCAGAAATCGGGGCGCTCGGAGAGAGCGCTCAGTTCGTCAAATCGGACCTGGGCGCGATCCCAGTCAAAGACGCCTCCGCAGCAAAGCGACGGCGGATTCGATCTGTTCAGCGAGGGCAGCGATATCGGCGCGCATTGGAGGTGCTCGGGACTAGGGATGAGGGACTAGGTTCGCGGTTGGATGTAAGGGACGCGCTTCGAAACGCAAGCGTCGTCCCCTCGTCCCTAGTCCCGAAAACCTCGTCCCTAATAAAGCCCGCCCAAATCCTCGGACTGCTCTTCCTGCAGTTCGCGTTGCGCCCGTTCGCGCTGGCGATCGTCGCCGTAATCGACGTCGAGGCCCGAGAGCACGCGGGGATCGATCGGATCGGTGCCGCCAAACACGAACGGCGACGAGACCACATCGCGCGACGGTTCGGTATCCGGACGGAAGGCTTCGAGGATGGTTTGCGTCGTCGTAGCACTCGGCAGCAGGCCGGTTTGATAATCGACGCGCACGAGCCGCACGCCATTGGGAATACGGAACGGCATCGGCTGGGTGTCGCGCAAGGCGTCGCGCATGAAGTCGCGGAAGATCGGCGCCGAGATGCGGCCGCCGGTTTCGCCCTCGCCCATGTCGCGCGGCTGATCGAAGCCAGCCCAAACGCCGACGACGAGGTCCGGCGAGAAGCCGATGAACCAGGCGTCTTTATAGTCGTTCGTAGTGCCGGTCTTGCCGCCGAGCGGGAAGCCGAGATCGGCGATGACAGTCGCGGTGCCGCGCTGCACGACGCCTTCGCTCATCGAGACGATTTGATAGGCGGTCACCGGATCGAGCACTTGCTGGCGCGTATCCGGCAGAGAAGGCGCGCGCAGACCTGGGCGCCAATCGGCGGTGCAATCCGGGCAATCGCGTTGGTCGCGGCGGAACACAGAACGGCCAGAGCGATCCTGGATGCGGTCGATAATGATCGGCTGAATGCGGCGCCCGCCATTGACGAACATGCCGTAGGCCGTCGTCATCCGCATCAAGGTGGTTTCGCCAGCGCCGAGCGCGAGCGCAAACACCGCCGAGGTCTCATCGCCATAGACGCCAAGCCGGCGGCCATATTCGAGCACGCGCTCGGGGCCCATTTCGTAAGCCACGCGCGCCGTCATAGCGTTACGCGAAAACTCCAAGCCGCGGCGCAAGGTCGTCGGGCCGTAATATTCGCGCGAATAGTTTTCCGGCGACCAATTGGTGCCGTCGCCCGCTTCAATCGCGAGCGGGCCGTCATCAACAAGCGTCGATGGCGTCAAACCGAAATCGAGCGCTGCTGCATAAACGATCGGCTTGAACGACGAACCGGGCTGACGCATCGCTTGCGTTGCGCGGTTCAAGCCGTTCGCATCGTTGAACGAATAGCCGCCCACCATCGCCATCACACGGCCGGTGTGCGGATCCATGGCGACCAGCGCGCCCTGAATTTCGGGCACTTGGCGCAACGTGTAGCGCCCGTTCGAGCCGCGCGTCGCATAGATGATCGCGCCGACGCGAAGCGCGCGCGACGCTTCGCTGCGCGCGCCTTGGGCGGCCCACGATGCGTCATCGCCATTGAGGCGGCCGGTTGCGCCGTTTTCGTCGGTGACCGTGATGCCGCTGCTGCCAGCGGCCGTGACCATGGCGCGCACCCAGCCCGAAAGCTGCGGCGGCGCGGACGCTTCACGCAATTGCGCTTGCACATCGCCAGACGCATCGCCCGTACCAATCGGACCGCGCCACGAGCGGCGGCGATCGTACGATTCAAGCCCCGCACGCAAAGCGCGCGCGGCGGCAAGCTGCAGGCGCGTATCGATGGTGGAGCGGATCGAGAGGCCGCCATTATAGAGCGCGTCCTCGCCGTATTGCGATTGAATCTGGCGGCGCACTTCCTCGACGAAATGCGAAGCAGCGACGTATTGGTCGCCCGCCAAGCGGTTGACGACAACGAGATCGGCGGCGCGGGCGGCGGTTGCTTCTTCGGCGTTGATATAGCCGCGTTCCAGCATGCGCCCGATGGCATAGTTGCGCCGATCGATGGCGCGCTCGCGGTTGCGCGGCAGCTGATAGTTGGCCGGGCCCTTCGGCAGAATGGCGAGATACGCAGCTTCCGAAACAGTGAGTTCGGAGAGCGGCTTGTTGAAATAGTTGAGCGAGGCAGCGGCCACGCCATAAGCGCGGTTGCCGAGATAAATCTGGTTCAGATAAAGCTCGAGGATGCGATCCTTATCGAGCACGCGCTCGATCCGTTGCGCAACCAAGCCTTCGCGCAGCTTCGTCCACACCGCGCAAAACACACCGCCAATACCGCCCGAGCACGCAGCGGCGCGGCCGGTCAGCATGTTGCCGGCGACCTGTTGCGTGATCGTCGAGGCGCCCTGAATGCGGTTGCCTTGAATGACATCGAGCGGAATGCGCAGCACGGCGCGCGCCAAGCCCTGATAGTCGAGGCCGGAGTGCTCGAAGAAGCGCGCGTCTTCAACCGCGACGAAAGCGTTCTTCACGTGATCGGGAATTTGCTCGATCGGCACGAACACACGCTGCTCGCGCGCGAACTCCGCCACCAACGCGCCGTCGCCGGCGTGGACGCGGCTTGTCACCGGCGGTTCGTAGTTTTCGAGATCTTCGAGACTCGGCAGCCCTTGCAGTGCGGCGATGATGAAGCCCACTACCGCGAGAAACCCGACGGCGATGAAGATGCCCAAACCGATGAGCACTTTGCGCCATGGAAACTGGCCGCGCGGCGGCTCGCGATAATCGTCTTCGCGATCATGACGGCTCCAGCCGCGCTCGCTATAAGCATCGTTTCGCATTGCGCCCCGCATTTTGCGCGCTTCAACCAATCGGCTCGGCCTCGCCCCCCAATACGGCGCGATTATGGCCGGCGCAGCATCAGGGTTGTAGCTGACCCTAACGCAAGAATCGCACCCATTTTAGGCGCTCGCATACAAAGCTGGCGCAGCAAAATAGGCGTCCACACCCCGCGCCATCGCCTCCGCCATGCGCTCGCGGGCGGATGGATCGGCCAAGCGGCGCTCGTCGGTCGGATTGCTCAAAAAGCCGGTTTCGATCAACACCGCCGGCACGTCTGGCGCGAGCAGCACGAAGAACCCTGCATTGCGGTGGGTATTGCGCAAAAGCGGCGCGACCTCGGCGATGCGAGGGATCACAGTTTGGGCAAACAGCGCCGAATTATTGATGGTTTCGCGCTGGTAGAGATCGAGCAGAATGTCGTGCGCAACCCCTTCGCGCGGCGCATCGCCCAGATCGACGTTCCAGTTCTGCGCGCCCATCAAGCCTTGCGCACGATCAGCGCCGCGTTCGGACAGCGTATAGACCGAAGCGCCAGCGGCTTCAGGATTGGCGTGGGAATCGGCGTGAACCGAGATGAAAAGGTCGGCGTTCTGCGAGCGCGCAAAACGCACGCGTTCGGCGTGTTCGACAAAGCGATCAGCGTCGCGCGTCAAGCGCACCTGGTAGCGGCCGCGATGTTCGAGCGCTTGGCGCAGCTTTAAAGCCGCGTCGAGCACCACGTCCTTTTCGCGCACGCCAGTCGTGCCGATGGCGCCCGGATCGCGTCCGCCATGGCCGGCGTCGATGACGATCGTGCGCACCTGTGCGCCACGGCCTCGGCGCTCAACGGCGGCGGGCGGCGGCGCGAGCGGGCCGGTAGCGGCGAGGTCGAAGCTCAATTCGGGCGAGCGGCGGCTGCCAAGTTCCTGGCGCACAAGCGTGGCAGGCGCGGCGAGATCGAGCACCAGACGCGAGGCGCCGCCAGGCTGCGGCGCGTACCGGTATCGGCGCACCACGCCATCACCAGGGCCCTCGCCGGTGGCGCCCTGCGGCAGAGCGAGACGTGAGTTGGCGAGATCGATGACGAAACGATTGGGATCAGCTAGGAAAAATGTCCTAGCGGTGGTCAGCCGATCGAGCGCCACCGTGATCCGCGACGACGGGCCGGACGCCTGCACCAGCACGGCGCGGACGGCAGCCGGATCGTCCGCCCAAGCGCGTCCGCTCAGCGCGGCGCTGCCAAGGGCCGTGAAACCGGCTAGGGCGAAGGAACGACGGGTAACGTCCATGAAGATCGGGAAAGTAGCCGAGCCGGCCTACTATCCAGTTGAAAAGGAAGGTGAACGCCCCGGTAACTGCAGTTGGGGGCCATTCATCGCATCGCCGCTTGAGTACGAACATGAACCCTGCTCAACCTTACGGCATGCGGGTTTTGAGCGCCTTACTCTTCGCCGCGTTCACCAGTTTCGCCCTGCCCTCGGCGGCGCAGGACGTCATGGCGGCCTCGAGCGCCTATCGCGAGCTTCAGGAGATCTGCGCCGATGATCGCGGCCGGCTCTGGGGCGTCGATCTTTGCGGCCCCACCATCATCGTGGACCCTACGACCCGCGGCGCTTGGGCGAGCGAAAGCGATAGCGCCGGGGTCTTGCGCAATAGCGGCGCCGGTTGGGTCGGCGTGCTTCCGGCGGATGCGCCGATGGCCAACACCGCGGTCGAATGGGGTGGCCGGCGTTGGATCATGCTGCTCGCGCCTCTGCCCGCCAACGAAACCGATCGCCGCGTGCTGCTCGCCCACGAAGCTTGGCACCGCGTCCAACCCCAGCTCGGCCTTGCCGCGCAGCGGGGCGCCGATGCGCTTCATTTGGATGATGAACGAGCCCGCGTGTGGCTTCGCCTGGAGTTTCGGGCCCTGGCGACGGCCCTGCGCTCCCGGGGCCGGGCCCGCGAAAACGCCACCCGGGAAGCGCTGATGTTCCGCGCCACCCGTCATGCGGCCTATCCAAACGCGGCGGCTAGCGAAGCGGCGCTCGACCGTAACGAAGGGTTAGCCGCCTATACCGGCGTCAAACTCGGCGCCGGCGATAATGCCGATCTTTACGCGGCTCGCACCCTCGACAATTTCGACAGCCACGAAGCTTACGCCCGCGCCTTCGCCTACGCTTCCGGGCCGGCCTATGCGCTCATTCTCGACCGCATGGACGAAAACTGGCGCGCCAATCTCGGCGCTTCGACCCCCGCCGACCTGCTAGTCGCCCGTCTCCGCCCCCGTTTCGGCAATGCGGGCGCCTTCCGGCGCGCCAGCGAGAGCTACAATGGCGCTTCGATCACGGCCCAGGAGCGGACCCGGGCCCAAGCTTTGGCCGTGCGGCTGGCCTCGATCCGCCAAGCTTACGCCCAGGGGCCTCGGCTCGAATTGCCGCTGATCAGCATGCGGATGGAGTTCAACCCCAACCAGATCACGCCCGTCCCGGAACTCGGCGCCTTCTATGGAACGCTCACCATCCGCGACGCTTGGGGAGAATTGCGGACCACTGAAGGGGCGGTCATCAGCAGCGATTTCCAGCGCGTCATCGCCGCATCGCCCGACCAAAGCGGGCTTCAGGGCCCTGGCTGGGGCCTCAGCCTCAACGCCGGCTACCAGCTCGTTCCGCCAAGCCCGAACGGGGTCTGGACCATAGCGCCGGTCAGCGAACCCGCCGACGCCGACTAGCTCCCAGCATACCGCTACCGAAACAGACCCAAACGCTTTCAATCCCAAGTCAAATCATGCATGGTGCGTCATCGTTGGCTGCGCCGTCAGGGGACTCCCCCAAGAGCGCCCAGCGCGCTCCCGCTAAGCGGATCGGCGAACCAGGCCCTGCGGCGCGCTGCTTTCTTGCGCCCGCGTTCGGACCCGAAGGCCATCCGTCGCCGGAGCGTAAGCGCCACCTTCTTTAGGCGGCGTCAACTCGGAGCAACCTATGATCTCGTCCGCGATCGATTTCAGCGCCAGAGGCCTCCAAGGCCCGGGCGGCGATCGCGCAGGATCTTTTCTCATGACTTTGCGCCCCATCGCCGCTTTCGCCCCGGTTCTGACCGGACGTTCGAGAGCCTGTGCGCCCGGCGCTCACGGAGCCCAGTTTAATGGCCAAGACAATGCTGATCGACGCCGCCCACCCGGAAGAGACCCGGGTCGCGGTGCTCGACGGAAAAACGGTTGAAGATTTCGATTTCGAGGTCGCCAGCAAGAGACAGCTCAGAGGCAATATCTATCTCGCCAAGGTGACGCGCGTTGAGCCGTCATTGCAGGCGGCCTTTGTGGAGTATGGCGGCAATCGCCACGGCTTCCTCGCCTTCTCGGAAATCCACCCCGATTATTACGCGATCCCGCACGCCGATCAGGAATCGATCAAAGCCGAACTCGCGGCGGCCGAAGCGGAATCCGAGGGCGAAGACGAGGATGAAGAGGCGCTCGACGAACGCCGTCGCCGCATCCTGACGCGCCGCTATAAAATCCAAGAGGTCATCCGCCGCCGCCAGATCATGCTGATCCAGGTGGTGAAGGAAGAGCGCGGCAACAAAGGCGCAGCACTCACGACTTACCTCTCGCTCGCTGGCCGCTATTGCGTGTTGATGCCCAACACCGGCCGTGGCGGCGGCATCTCGCGCAAGATCACGCAGGCGACGGACCGCAAGCGCCTGAAGAAGATCGCGCTCGATCTTGATGTGCCGCAAGGCCAGGGCCTGATCATCCGCACGGCAGGCGCAAAACGCACCAAGACCGAGATCAAGCGCGACTACGAATATCTCTCGCGCGCCTGGGAAACCATCCGCGATGAAACGCTGAAGAGTGTCGCGCCGGCGTTGATCTACGAGGAAAGCTCGCTGGTGAAGCGCGCGATCCGCGATCTCTATGACAAAGACGTCGATGAAATTCACGTCGACGGCGATGGCGCCTACAAGGAAGCCAAAGATTTCGTCCGCATGCTGATGCCTTCGCACGCCAAGCGCGTGCACTTGTGGAAGGACGCGACGCCGATCTTCGCCAAGCACGGCGTCGAACGGCAATTGGATTCGATCTATTCGCCCGTCGTGACGCTGAAATCGGGCGGCTATATCGTCATCAACCAAGCCGAAGCGCTCGTCGCCATCGACGTGAACTCCGGCCGCGCCACGCGCGAACGCAATATCGAGCAGACCGCGTTCAAGACCAATATGGAAGCCGCTGACGAAGCGGCGCGCCAAATGCGTCTGCGCGACCTTGCCGGCCTCATCGTGATCGATTTCATCGACATGGAGGATTCCAAGAACGATCGCGCCGTCGAAAAGCGAATGAAGGAAAACCTTCGCTTCGATCGCGCGCGCGTTCAGATGGGCAAGATCAGCGGCTTCGGCCTGCTTGAGCTTTCGCGCCAGCGCCGCCGCACCGGCGTGCTGGAAGGCACCAGCCACGTCTGCGAACATTGCCAAGGCTCAGGCCGCATTCGCTCGATTGAATCGGCAGCACTCGCTCTCCTACGCGCGCTCGACGAAGCCAGCGCCAAGCAGAAAAACCACACCATCGAAGCGCGCACGGCCACCGATGTCGCGCTCTATCTGCTGAACGAAAAACGCGAAACGCTCGCGACGATCGAAGAAAACCGTCACGTCCGCGTTCGCGTCATCGCCGCTTCGGGGATGAACTCAGGCGATTTCGAGATCAATATCGGCGCTGACACGTTCGAGGATGACGAGCGCGAAATCGAAGCGCCGACGCGTCGGGCGCGCGACACGACCGCTGAGGAAGCCGCCGATCTTGAGATCGAAGACGAAGTCGATGTTGAGAGCGAAGACGAAGAAGAAGCTGACGAGGAAGCGGAAGCCAAGCCGCGCCGCGTCGTCGCCGATACTGAAGGCGAAAGCGACGAAAAGCGCGGCCGCAGACGCCGTGGTCGCAGAGGCGGACGCCGCCGGCGCGAAGAAGGCGATGCGAGCGAACCGCGTGAAAACGGCGAAGCCGCCGCCGAACCGGGTGCGGCGCGCGCCGAACGCCCCGAGCGCGAAGGGCGGGGCGAAGGTCGTGGTGATCGCAACGAACGCGGGCGCAACGGCAAACGCCGCCGCCGTGGTCGTGGCCGCGGCCGTCGCGTGTATGAAGTCGATGGCGGCGAGTGGCTCGATTTCGTCGGCGCCGATCTCAAATCGCTATCGCCGCGCCCCGAGGGCCGTCATCGCAGCAATGGCGATGCGCGGCCGCACGTTGAGCCGGAAGCCATCGCTGAGGAATCCGCACCGCAAGCGGAAGCGCCAGTTCACGTGGAGGCGGAAATCATCGTCCATCCGGCAGCGGCGGCCGCTTACGAGCCTGAGCCGGTCGCAGCTCCGCCCGAACCCGTCATGGCCGAAACTGCGGAACCCGCAGCGCCACGTTATGATGATGCAGCGGCGCTCAACTACGAGCCCGACCAGGAGCGCCGTGACAAGTTTCTGTCGCGTTTCTCCCGCTGGGCGAAGAAGGGCGAATGACGAAGCGCTAACGCAGCCGGCCTTGCTCCTGCCGCAAAACGGGGGTGAAACCGGCTGCAATTGGCATCGATCAAAGGAGCGGGCATGACCGCGTCTCTCAGCTTGGCGTTGAAGCACAGTCTGCGCGGCGTCGCGGTGACATGCGCGGCTGCCCTCTTTGCGGTCGCGACAGCCGTCGATGCAGCGGCGCAAGGCTTGATCCGAGACGCCGAAATTGAAGAGACGCTGCGCGTCTACACTAACCCGCTTCTGGTGGCCGCCGGCCTCGATCCCAACGACGTCGATATTTACATCGTCAGCGACAACAGCCTGAACGCCTTCGTCTCCGGCGGTCAAAACATCTTCGTGCACACCGGTCTCATCATTGCCGCTGACAACCCCAACGAACTGATGGGCGTCCTCGCGCACGAAACCGGCCATATCGCTGGCGGCCACTTGGCCCGCTCGCGCGAAGCTCAGCGGCAAGCGATGGGCCCGGCGCTAATCTCAATTGGCCTGGGCGTTTTGGCGATCGCCGCTGGCGCGAGCCAAGCCGGCGTGTCGCTTATCTCGGGCTCTTCGGCCTTCGCGATGGGCTCCTATGTGCGCCACACGCAAGTGCAAGAGTCGGCCGCTGACCAAGCCGCGGTCGAATATCTCACCGCCACCGGCCAGTCATCGCAGGGCCTGCTCGACTTCTTCAACGAGAACATTCGCCCCTACGAATTTCTCGCGCGCCGCGCCCCGCCCTACATGATGACGCACCCCTTCACCTCCGATCGGGTTGAATCGTTGCGGGAACGGGTCAGCGCGAGCGAGTTCGCAAACACGCCAGACACAGACGACAATCTACAGCGCTTCGCGTTCATGCAGGCCAAGTTGATCGGCTTCCTGCGCACGCAAGGGCAAACCATGGCGCGCTATCCCGAAAGCGATCGCTCGGCGCCGGCACGCTATGCGCGCGCGGTGGCGTACTATCGCGTCGCCGATTTGCCCAACGCACGGCGCGAACTGGATAGCCTGATCGCCGAAGAGCCGCGCAATCCGTTCTATCAGGAGCTCATGGGGCAGATTCTTTTCGAAAACGGCCGCGCTGAAGAGTCGATCCCCTATCACGAACGCTCGTTGCAAGAGCGTCCGAACGAAGCGCTGTTCCAGATCAACCTCGCCCGCGCGTTGACGGCCGCGCGCGGTCGCGAAGGCGCGGACCGTGCTGCTGAGATTTTGCAGGCGGCGGTGCGTATCGATCCCGATAACGGCTTTGCCTGGCGCGAACTGGCGCAAGCACGCAGCGTTCAAGGCAACGAGCCACTGGCACAGCTCGCCTCCGCCGAACAAAATTTCTCGATTGGCAATTACCCGGCCGCCCTCAGCTTTGCCGAGCGCGCACGCCGCGAGCTGCCGCGCAACACCACGGATTATCAGCGCGCCGTCGATCTCGTAACCTTTGCCGGCAACGAGGTGCGCGACCAGCAGTCCGAGCAGCGGCGGCGCTAAGCTTGCCGAGGCGCCTAAAAACGGCCATGTGAGCGGCTTCGAATGAGGAGATGCCGCTGATGGCGCGCTGGATCTATGCCGCTTTACTGGCGCTGTTCGCTTTCGTGCTGCCCGCCTCGGCGCAGACCTTTAATGCGCAGGAGCAAGCCGAAATCCGCGCTGTCGTGCGCGAGTATCTGGTCAACAATCCCGACGTCTTGCGAGAAGCGTTGGATTCGCTGGCTGAGCGGGCTCAGAGCGAGCGCTGGCAGCGCGCCAAATCCGACCCGCGCGATTTCAGCATCGGGCCCGCAGATGCGCCGATCGTGATCGTGGAATTTTTCGACTATCGCTGCGGCTATTGCCACGCGGCGCTCGAATGGGTATCCGACATTTCGCGCACGCGCCGCGACGTGCGCATCGTGCTGAAAGAGTTTCCCATCCTCTCGGCGGAATCGATGCAAGCCTCGCGCGCCGCGATTGCGGCGATGCCGCAGGGCCGCTACTGGCAGTTTCACCAAGCGCTCATGGCGTTTCGAGGCGATCTTAATTCCGCGCGCATAGACCAGATTGCGCGCGAATCCGGCATCGATGTGCCGCGCATGCGCCGGGCGATGGAGAGCGAGACGGTCACGCAATTGCTGCAAGACAATCGCGCCCTCGCCATCGATCTCGACAACACAGCGACCCCGCTCTTCCTGATCAACGGCGAAATGATCGCCGGCTTCGACCGCGCCCGTCTCGACGCCCGCCTGCGCGAAGTGACGCGCGAAGTCCGCGAAGCGCGGGCGCGCTAGAGCCTGCCCGTCGCCGATGCGACGATCAGGCGAAGCTGACGCTCGATCAAAGATGGCGGATTAGCAGAAGCACTCAGATAGCGCGGCGTGAGCGCGACATACCCCACCGCTGGAAAGACCCGCGCCGGCAAATCGCGCGCCACCTCATGCGCCTCGGCATAAGCAGCACGCACAACAATGCGCAGATCTTCCGCGCTCGAACCTGCCGGCAACAACGTTCTGCCACGCGCCGCCCACACAGGCGCTGCGCGCAAAAGTCCGGTCAAACCCCATGCTCGCGCCGCTGACGTGACGAAGGCCGGCGCCTGAAACTGTGCGTCGCAGACGGCGATCGCGCTCTGCATCAGCGATCCTGCTGTCTGATCGACATAACGGATGATCGCATCCAGGCTCTCGAACGGTGCGAGTTCGAAATCGGCGCCGCGCGCCTCGATCAACGCGGACCACGAGGCCTCGAGATAAGGCGACGTCCGATGCGCGGCGGCATACGCTTCAAGCGCCGGATGCGCGCGCGGCGATTTGCCGGCATGAATTTCATCCAGCCCTTCGCGCCACCACGCCAGACGAATATCGCCCAACGGCGCTGCACGCACTGTCTCCGCCGTGCGGGCGATTTCGTAGTTCACCGCGTAGAGCGCGATAAGCCGGTGACGCACATCAGCCGGCGCGAAGCGGCTGGCAAGCCAGCGATCTTCGTCAACGCGGCGAACGGTGTCAGAAAGCGTTTCCACGGGATTGGGGATTAGGGATTGGAGATCGGGTTGCAACAGAAAAGGGCGCGCCCAAACGGCCACGCGCCCTAATCCCTGGTCCCCAGAACCCAATCCCTAGAACAACGTGCTCGCCCCAGTCATCGCGACCAGCATCGGCACAGAGAGGAACGTGTTGGTGCGCGAGAACAGCATCGCGGTTTTGCCTGACGCGGCTTTCGTGGCGGCGTCGAGGTCGGGATACTTGTTGCCGATATTCAGCGCCTTCTGCTGGTTCGGCCAGATGATGAACCAGACATTGAACGCCATGATGAGCGCCAGCCACATGCCGATGCCGATCAGAATGTGTTTGGGCGCAGCGAAGCTCGGATCGCTGGCGCCGCCGAGCGTCAGCGCTTCCAGCAGATAGTTCTGATTCCACGCCAGCAAGAGCCCGGTGAGCACCGTCAGCGCCGCGCCCCAGCGAAACCAATAGAGCGCAGCCGGCGCGATCACTTTGGTGACGGCGGGTTTCTGCTCATCCGGAATCTTCGGCATGTTCGGGATTTGCGTGAAGTTGAAATAGTAGAGATGGCCGATCCACATAATGCCGACGAGCACATGGCTCCAGCGCAGCGCCGCTTCCCAGAAGACGCGGTCGCCGAACGGATAGCCTGCGACGCCCATCGCGAAATAAATCAGCATCAGAACGCCGACCGCTAGCGCGGTCCACGCCACGTAGCGCAGATTGCTCAAAAACACAGCCATGTGCTCTCCCCTTCAGCCCACGCGGGAAACGCGACAGCCTAGCGAGCGGGCTGCGGCGCTGCGCGCGCTTCGCCGCCTTCACGTCCGCGCCGCACACCCCACAGCAGGATGACCGGCGCCGCGACGTAGAGCGACGAATATGTTCCGCAGATAATGCCGAACAGCATGGCGATCGCGAAGCCCGAAAGCGCTTCTCCGCCCAGGAAAAGCAATCCGATCAGCGCAAAGATCGCCGTGCAGCCGGTGATGATCGTGCGCGAAAGCGTTTCGTTTAGGGAAAGATCGATCAACTGGCCGAGCGGCATTTTCTTATACTTGCGCAAATTCTCGCGCAGGCGGTCGAAGACGACCACGGTGTCGTTGATGCCGTAGCCGATAATGGTCAGCAGCGCCGCGATGATGGTCAGCGTGAACTCGATGCGGAAGAACGAGAAAATGCCGAGCGTCAGGATGACGTCGTGCAAGAGGCCCAACATAGCGCCGACGCCGAATTGCCATTCGAAGCGGAACCAGATGTAGATCATCATCAGCAACATGGCCAAGCCAAGCGCCATGAGACCGCCGGAGAACAGTTCTTCGGAGACCTTGGCGCTGACGGCGTCGACGTTGGTGATGCGCGCGCCTTCCGCGACGGTTGGCAGTCCGCGACGGATTTCTTCGACCGTGGCGGACTGATTTGGCGACGTTTCGAAATTCAGGATGGCGCAATAAGGAGGCGCGTTTGCAGGCCGGCACGTCGTGCCTTGCACTTCGACATCGCCTTCTTGCGCGCTATTGCCCAAGGCGCGCAGCGCTTCTTGATCAATCGGGTTCGGCGCTTCGATCAGCATCGAGGTGCCGCCCCGGAAATCGATGCCAAGGTTGAAGCCGTGCTCCATGATCGCGCCGAAACGCGCGACCGGACTGCCCTCGGCCTGCTGATAAACTTCGATCGGATTTTCGCGCAGACCACCGGTGAAGATCGACACCAGCGATGCGACGCAAAGCGCGATCGAGACGAACGCGGCGAAGCCCGCGAACTTCACGTAAGTGAGGTTTGTTTTCTTCGGCAAAAGCCGGATCAAGGGCCACCAGGAAGAAGCCATGGTCTCGTTCCCCTTAAATCGGCATGGTCTTGGGCCTGGCGATACGGAACCACCAAGCCACAAGAATTTGCGTCACCAGCACGGCGGTGAACACTGAGGTGATGACGCCGATCGACAGCGTCCAGGCAAAGCCGCGCACGGGCCCCGCGCCAAACTGGAAGAGGATCATGGCGGCCAGGATCGTCGTCAGGTTGGCGTCGAAAATCGTGATCATCGCGCGGTTGAAGCCGGCATCGATACTGAGCGCTGGACTTCGCCCCGTCGCCGCCTCTTCGCGCATGCGCTCATAGATCAGCACGTTGGCGTCGACCGCCATGGCGATGGTGAGGATGAGGCCGGCGATGCCGGGCAGCGTCAACGCCGCGCCGATCATCGACATCGCCCCGATGATCAAAGTGAAGTTCACGATGAGGGCTAAGCACGCGAAAATGCCGAACACGCCGTAGGCGAGGATCATGAACACGAACGTGACCAGGCCGGCGACGGCCGAGGCGCGGGCGCCGGACTCAATCGAGTCTTGGCCGAGGCTTGCGTCAACGGTGCGTTCGTCGATCACGGTGAGCGGCGCGGGCAGCGCGCCGGCGTTCAGCATCAGCGCCAGTTCGCTGGCAGACTGCGCGGTGAAGTTGCCCGAGATTTGCCCCTGCCCGCCGCAGATCGGTTCGTTGATGCGCGGCGCCGTGAGCACCTGATTGTCGAGCAGAATGGCGAAGCGTTGGTTGGTGTATTCGCGCGTGATGCGACAGAAGATGCGCGCGCCTGTGCTGTCGAGCTGAAAGCCCATGACGAACTCGCTGGTTTGCGGGTCCGTGTTGACGTTGGCGCGCACGAGGTGCTCGCCGGTGAGACGCGCGCGGCGCTCAACCACTTCGCTACCCTGGCCGATCGTGCCGTACGGGCCGGCGACCATCGTGCCCGGCGGCAAGATTCCGCCCGCGGCTTCCTCGGGCGAGACTTCGCGCACGAGATGGAACGTCATCAGAGCGGTCTGGCCGATGCGCTCTTTCAGCTGTTCAGGATCGGAGACGCCCGGCGCTTGCACGACGATGCGTTGATCGCCCTGACGCACGATCGAGACTTCGCTGGTGCCGGTCGGGTCGATGCGGCGGCGGATGATTTCGATCGATTGCTGCGCCGCTTGGCGGCTGAGCGCGCGCATGTGCTGCTCGTTGATGCGCGCTTCGATCAGTCCATCGGCTGATTCCGTGTAGGCGTAGATCGGGTCGGTGCCACCGGTGGGCGACACCGCGATGGCGCGCAACGCGGTGCGGGCGCGCTCCATTTGTGTGGGATCGATCAAGCGGATACGGGCAGTGTCGCCCACGACGCCGCGACCGGTGAAGCGGATCTGCGGATCGGCGTCGCGCAAGGCGGCGGCCATCTGATCTGCGACATTGTCGAGCTGCTGGGCGCGCAGGCTATCGATATCGACTTCCAGCAACAACTGCGAGCCGCCGCGCAAGTCGAGCCCCAGATTGATCCCCTGGCTGGGCAGGAAATCGGGAATGCTGTTGCGCAAGCGCTCCGGCACGAAATTGGGAAAGGCGAATGCGATCCCCATCGCGGTCACGACCGCGACCAGGATGATGCGCCAGCGCGCGACTTGCAGCATGGGTTTTAGTCCGGCTTGGAATCGTTGGCGGGCGCGGGGTCGGTCTTGGAGCGCACCTCGGCGATGGTGCCGCGCACGACGCGGACCTCGACGTTAGGCGACAGCTCAACCCGCACTTCGTCGTCGGCAATCGACCGCACCTTGCCGATCAAGCCGCCGGAGGTGACGATGATGTCGTTCTTCTTCAGCGCCGTGATCATTTCCAAGTGCCGCTTGCGCGCTTGCTGCTGCGGGCGGATCAGCAAGAAGTACATGACCAAGAAGACGAGAACGATCGGCGCGAGATTCATGATGAGAGCGGTGGTCGAGTCACCGCCGCCGGCTGCGCCTGCCGCATATGCATTAGAGATGAACATTGATCCTCGCTAGAAGCGGCGTGGTCACGCCGTCCGGACACATAGGAATAGGGTCGCGGAGGGCTCCGCGGAAGGCCGGGACTATAGTGTCCGCCCCCGCCGTTGCAATCGCCGCGCGCCGCCATTGCGCGCCGTTTCGCCGCAGTTCAGGGCGCGGCCATCAGTGGCGCGGGATCGACAGGCTCGGCGCCGCGACGGACCTGAAACAAAAGCCGTGGCCGGCCCTCGGCGCGGGGGCCCAGTTCAGCAATTCTCTCGCCTGCGCGCACGCGCTGGCCCTCGCGCACCAGCGCACGGCGCGCATAGGCATAGGCGGTGACGTAATTGTCGGCGTGGCTGACGAGGATCAGCGTCCCGTAGGACGGCAGATCGGAGCCGGCATAGACCACCTCGCCGTCAGCGGCCGCGGCGATCACATCGCCCTCGCGGCCTGCGATCTCAACCCCATCCAATCGCCCGCCGCTCGGCTGCGCTCCAAAGCGCGCCACCACCTCCCCGCGCAACGGCCAAGCGAATTGGCCGCTGCCAACCGGCAGCGGCGCGACAACTGGGCTCGGCGTGGGCGCAGGCGGCGGCGCAACTTCGATCGCGCGCGCCATTGCCGGCAGAACTATGCGATCGCCTTGGCGCACTTGATACGGCGCCTGCATGCGGTTCAGGAGCGCCAGCGAGCGCGTATCAACGTTATAGCGCCGTGCGATCTCGGAGAAGTTTTCGCCCCGCGCGACGGTGTGGAAGCGCGGCGGCGGCAAGCGCAATTCGCGGCCTGCGCTCAGCGCATACGGCGGTTCGAGATTGTTCTGATCGATCAGCGCGCGCAGCGGCACTTGATAGCGCGTGGCGATGTCATAGAGCGACTCATCGGCGCTGACGCGGTGTGTCGTCGGCAGGTTTGCGGGATCGAACGGCTGCACGTCGCCGGGCTGCAACGCGAAAGTAGAAAGCGGCGTCCCCTCGCCATCGGCCCAATCTGGCGGCGGCTCTTGCGGCGCTGGCGCGCGGACAGGTGTTGCGGGCGGCGGCGTTTCAGTGCGCCGCTCGATCGGCGCGCGGGAGCCTCGGTTCGGTGGCGGCTCATAGGCGGCGCCGCCACTCCCGCCGTATGAAATCGGCGCGGCCGCGCCCGACGCGCAAGCGCCGGTCAAAAGCGCAAGGATCAGGGCGGCGCGCGACATCGCGTCCAGCATCCAGCAGAATCAGCACCGTGCGCAAATTACACCGGCGCCGGATCGCCCTCTTCGACGCCGCGTTCCAGCGCCGCGAACTTCACCGGCCCCAAATCCGCGCGCACACCGTTGCGTAGCCGGATCAAACGCTGTCCGCTCGCATCGCCAATCGGCGCCAGCATGACGCCGCCGGGCTTCAACTGGTCCGCCAGCACAGGCGGAAAATCTTCCACCGCCACGTTGATGACGATGCGATCGTACGGCGCTTCATCGCCCCAGCCCTCATAGCCATCGCCGACATGCGCGTATGTCCGCATCAATCGCGCCGTGCCGAAGCGACCGCGGGCATCGGCTGCGAGATCGCGCCAGCGTTCGATGGTGATGACCCTGTGCGCCATCGCTGACAGCGCCGCCGCCTGAAAACCTGAGCCAGTGCCGATTTCGAGCACGACATCGTTCGGCTGCGCATCGAGCGCTGAGATCACGCGGCCGATCAGCGAAGGCTTGGTCATCGTCTGCCCATGCGGCAGCGGCAGGCCGACATCGTCGAGCGCCAACCCTTCCAGATGCGACGGCGCATAATGCGTGCGCGCCGTGCGCTCCAACGCCGCCAGCGCGCGCGCATCGGTGACGCCGGCCTGGCGCATCTCAAGCACGAAACGCATGAGGCGCTCGAAGTTCACCGCATCACCCGCTCTTCGGCGGCGCGCCGCCCAGCACGCCCTTGAGTTTGTGCACCGTTTCCATGTGCGTGAGATCGATATGGAGCGGCGTCACCGAGATGCGGCCATCATAGATGGCGCGCAGATCGGTGCCCTCGGGCGGATTGGAAAGCTTGCCCCGAAAGCCGAGCCAGAAATACGCGCCGCCGCGCGGGTCGGTGCGTTTGTCGGCGTAGATCACATGCTGATCGCGCACGCCTTGGATCGTTGTCTCAACCTCTTTGACCTCATCGGGCGGCACGTCGGGAAAGTTGATGTTGATCAGCACATCCTTCGGCCAACCGACTTCCAAGAGCTTGCCGACAATGCCGGGGCCGTAGGTCTCCGCCGTCTCCCATGGGATCGCCGCCTCCTCGCCGCGAAAGCCGCGCGCTTGCGACAGCGCGATGGCGCGAATGCCAAGCTGCATGCCCTGCATGGCGGCGGCGATGGTGCCGGAAAATGTCACGTCCTCAGCGATATTCTGACCACGATTGACGCCGGAGAGCACGAGATCGGGCGCAGCCCCTTCGATCAAATGCTCGACGCCGAGCAAGACGCAATCGGTCGGCGTGCCGGACACCGCAAAGCGCTTGTCGCTCACCTTGCGCACGCGGATCGGCGCCGTCAGCGTCAGTGCGCGCGATGCGCCGGATTTTTCCTCTTCCGGCGCAATCACCCAGACATCGTCGCTAAACGTCCGCGCGATCTTTTCCAAGACCGCGAGCCCGGTTGCGTGAATGCCGTCGTCATTGGTGCAGAGAATGCGCATGGGCGCCCGCTTAGCGCGAACGGCCATGGGAGTCGATCAAGGCTATTTCCATGCCGCTAGGATCGCGCCCGCTGCGGCGTGACTGAGCAGAAAATGCGCACTGTCGAGGCCAAAGAGCTCGGTCGGTTCAAACGAATAAACCCAGCCGTACATGCGCCCAGCAATGGTGATGAACACCGCAACCAATGCGCCAGTCATCAGCCCCGCCATCCAGCCGGACGCATTGCGCCACTTCACGATCATCGAAAGCCCGATCGCCGTCAGGAACGGCATTACGATCATAAACGGCATGCGCGCGCCGCCATCTTCAGCTACGGCGGCTTCAGTGATGCCGGTCCATTCCATCCACTGCGCCTGGAACAGCACGACGTAGATCAAAAAGCCAATGGCCCAGATCGCGATAGCCGCCGCGATGATCGCCAACACGTTATGTCCTTGCACACGCATGAGCATGCCCTCCCTTGCGGGCGAGTTTAGCTGAGTCAGGCGTGTTTCAGTTGAATTGCGTGCGGAACGAAGCGTCGACTACGATCCCTCCCCGCCAGGGGAGGGTGTCGCGAAACTTGTTTGGCGACGGGCGGGGCGGAAGCGCCGTTGCTATCAAACACCTGCGCCTTCATCCCACCCGTCAGCTTCCGCTTACGCGCAATCTGACACCCTCCCTTTTCAAGGGAGGGACCGGTTCAAGAGCGGCAGTCGACGGCCCAGATGTCGTAGGTGGGATGATCGACGGCGGAGAGACCGGGACTCGAAGCGAACAGCCAGCCGTGGAAAATCTCGCGGCGCTCGGCCTCTTCGCCTTCGCGCACCGGCGGCGTGTCGAACACTTCGACATAAATGCGCACTTCCGGCGTTTCTTCCGGCGCGCTGCGGTCGCAGGCGCGAGCAATCACTTCGAGCGATCCGATGCGCACCGAGCGGCCAACCGTGATGGTATAATCGCGGGCGTGGCCGGTGACCTTATCGAGGCCGCGGATCACGGCGCGTTGCGCGTAGGCCGGGCCCACGGCGGCAAACAAGATCACAAGCGCGGCGACGAAAGCACGGATCATTGAACGGGTTCCTCAGCGTTGGCGTCGCCCTGCCCTTGCGCGAAACTTGCGAACAAGGTCAGCAGATCGACCGCGCCTTGCGTGTTTGGAATTTCAGCGCCAGCTGCCAGCGCGTCCATGCCCGCCGGCTCGATGGCGATATAGGCGCCGCCGAGCAAACCATCGGACGCAACACGCGCCGTGCTATCGTCCAGCACTTGCACGCCTTCGGCGATGGTGAGCGTCAACAGCGCCATGTATGTGTCAGGATCGAGTTCGACGCTGCGGACGACGCCGACTTTCACGCCGGAGACACGCACGTCCGAACCGACCGCGATGCCATCAACGCGCTGGAAGCGGCCGATCAGTTCGTAACCGCCGCTCGCGCCTGTCTGCCCCGCTTGCGCGCCGGCGAAGACGAAAAAGCCAACGGCGACAACCGCGACTGCGGCGCCGAGAATGGTCTCGCCCCAACGCTCGAAATTGATCTTCACGGCTGCTTCTCCGAATCACCAGGCGACCAAGCCTCGTAGTCGGCCGTTGACGCCTGCCTAACGCCGCCGCGCGCGAGCGAGCCTTTCGGACGATAAGCGCGGATCGTACCGGTCAGGTTCGGTTCGTGCGGCTTTTCCCACTTCTGCCGCTTCAGTGGCGAGACGGTCGGCGGATCGATCATCGTGTGGTGCATCCAGCCATGCCAATCGGGCGTCACCCGCGAGGCTTCGGCGAGGCCGTTATAAATCACGTAGCGGCGCTTGCGCCCTTCGATGCTTGGGCGGCGCTCCTCGTAATATTTGTTGCCTTGCTCGTCTTCGCCCACGAAAGCCCCGCGCCGGCCAATATCGAACAGCGCGCCCAGGGTGGCGCCATTCCACCAGGTGAAAATCCGTTTGAGCATGGGCTTTTGTGAGGCTCCCGAGGGGCCGGATTCCGCACCGGCCAGCAAATCGCGGCGCACTATGGCGAAGCGACTTATCCCCGTCCAGTCCGCCTGCGCAACAATCAGTGGGGGTTATTCCCAATTGTCACATACTACATATTGATTGCGGCGCCGAAGCAAGGGTATCTTCGCAGCCGCAAGAGGGAGGCGTCGATGGCCCAGGAGTTCGACCAGGAGACACGTCTGGCGGCGCACGCGCCCCCGGCTTGGTCCGAGACGATGATCCAGGCCGCGCTTGAGGCGGGTCTGGCGGTCGAAACTTCGTCAGGTCTGAGCGTGAGCGACGCTATTGAGCGCCTGGCCGCGCGGCTGGCCAACTGGGCCGACAATGAGGGCCTGGCCGACCAGCTCGAGCACCTGTTGAGCGCCGGCAAGATCATGTTCGATCCGCCGCTCATGCGCGCTGCACTCTCACCAGGGGCGGAACTCACAACTTCGATCGCGCTGCTCAACTGGCCAGCGGAGCGTCGCGACGAACTCGAAGCGCTCGCCCGCGCGCAAACCCTGCTCGCGGCCGGCGCACGCATCGGCATTGCCGGCGCGCCAAGCCAAGCAGCACTCGACGCGCTCGACGCAGCCGCGCGCATCGCCGACCCATCCGCCACACAGGGCGCGGCCATCCTCGTACGCCCAAGCACCGACGCAGCGCCGGCGCTGATCGCCGATGATCTCGCGCGCACACGCGCCAGTGCAGCACTGGCAGCCGGCGCACGCGCGCTCGATGCAGCGCTCGCTGAGCTCGCTATCGAAGCCGTGCGCAACGGCATGAACTTCGAACATGGCGGCGTTCAGCGCAAAGCCGCCGCTGCGCGTCTCGTCGGCGCGCCGGATGGCGACATTGTCGCAGCGCTCGCCGGCGCCGTCGCGCGCGGCGCATATAGCGCAGCATTGGACGCCGGCGCCGACAGCGCGCGCCGCCGCATCGTCATCGCCGCACCAGAAGCGAGCGCGCACGCGATCACGGCGCTCACGCCTGGCGCCATCGATCCAACAGGCGCCGCATCGTCGGACGCCGAATGCAGCGTCATCGCCGCAAGCGTAGCGCTACCGCGCTTCCATCACGCCGACACCGGCTTCGACAGCGACGCGTTCGATACCGCCATCCGCGCCATCTGTCGCGCAATCGACGGCGCACATGGCGGCCATAGCGCATCACCACGCCGCCCAATTCTGATCCGCCTCGAAGGCGTGGCAGCACTGATTATGCGCGCAGGCCTAGCTTATGACAGCGACGAAGCCCGCACGCTGGCCGCCAGCGTCGCAGCGCTGGCGCATGCAGCCGCGATTTCCGAAAGCGTCACGCTGGCGCAAGCGACGAGCGCTTATCCGGATTGGTCGCGCACGCGCCGCGCCGAAGAGAACGCCGTCAAAGCGGCGCGCGATGCAGCCGCGACGCTCAAAGGCGAGATCGCCGGGCGCGCGCAAGCGATCTACCGCGCGCTGCCAGCCTCCAAGACAAGCGGCCTGCGCCTGTCCGTCGCCATCGCGTTCGCCGACGATATCGCCAGCGCCCGCCGCCTCGGCGCGAACGCCGCCGGCATCGCGCCGCGTGCTGCACCGTCAGCCTATGGCGAACGCGAAGACGGCGGCTTCGGCCGCGTTCTCACCGATGACGCACGCGTCGGCCTCGCCGCGCTCGGTTATGATGGCGATGCGATCGAAGCGCTGGCGCTCCACATCGAAGGCCGGCGCACGCTGCGCGGCGCGCCGGGCGTCAGCCTCGATGCGCTCGCCGCCAAAGGCCTGACCGAGCCCGCGCTCGAAGCCATCGAAGAAGCAGCCGCCGACGCGTTCAATCTGCGCGCCGCCGTGCATCCGCTCGTGATCGGGCCGGAGCTTTGCGAAGACGTGCTGAAGTTGCCGCCGGACGTGGCGGCCGGTAAGCGCGGCGATTTGCTGATGACGTTGGGCTTCAGCGAAGACGAAATCGCCGCCGCTGAAGCCTATTGCATGGGCAGCGCCGATTTCACCCACGCAAGCGCGCTTGCGCCCGCGCACGCCGCCGTGTTCGCCACCGAGCACACCATCAGCCCGGACGCGCGCATCGCCTTCGCGGCAGCGGTCTCACCGTTCGCCCGCGCTGCGCTCACGCTGACGCTGGCCGGCGCCGACATCGAACGGCGCGCGATGCTGTTGGAGTCAGCGCAAGCCGCGAACGCATCGCTTATCGCCATTCACGTCGAAGCGCCGCCGATCACGCTGACGCTCGCGCCGATCGAAGAAGATTCGCTTCCGGCGCCAGCTTCCTCGCCCGCGGCTGCGGAGACCAAGGCGAAAAGTGCCGGCGAGACGCCGGCGGCCCATGAAGGACGCCGCCGCCTGCCTGAGCGGCGCAAGGGCTACATCCAGAAATCCGTCGTCGGCGGCCATAAAGTTTATCTGCACACTGGCGAGTACGATGACGGCGAGCTCGGCGAGATCTTCATCGACCTGCACAAGGAAGGCGCCGCCTTCCGCTCGCTGATGAACAATTTCGCCATCTCGATCTCGATCGGCCTGCAATACGGCGTGCCGCTGGAAGAGTACGTGGACGCCTTCTTGTTCACGCGCTTCGAGCCAGCGGGCGAGGTCAAAGGCAACGAAACCATCCGTCACGCCACCTCGATCCTCGACTACATCTTCCGCGAACTGGCGGTCTCCTATCTCGGCCGCGGCGATCTCGCTCAGGTCGATCCGTTCGACGCGCGCGGCGATGGCTTGAACAAGCGCGCCATCGATGCCGAGAGCGCGGCGCGCCTGATCTCGCGCGGCTTCTCGCGCGGCGCCTCGCCGGACAATCTCGTCATGCTCCGCCCGAAGACGGCCGTCGAAAACATCCGCGACCGCCGCGAAGCCAAGATCGCACCGGCTAAACCGGCAGCCACCGGATATCGCGCCGAACCATGCGACGCCTGCGGCCATTTCACGGTTGAGCAAACCGGCGTCTGCGCCGCTTGCGGGGCGAAGGGCGAGGCGAGCGGCGGCTAAGAGCCCGAACGGCCAACACGGTCAGTCCTGCGCTTGACACAAGCGGGCCGGACATGCGCCTGTCCGCTCGAAATTTCGCCACGCTCGACTCGGTTTTGGAGCCCCTATGCACGCCTACCGTACCCATGACTGCGGCGCCCTCCGGCCGAGCGATGCCGACAAGGACGTGCGCGTCTCCGGCTGGGTCCACCGCAAGCGCGACCATGGCGGGCTGTTGTTCATCGATCTGCGCGACAATTACGGGCTGACGCAGATCGTCATCGCGCCATCTTCGCCCGCGTTCGCGGCGGCGGAGAAAGTGCGCGCCGAGAGCGTGATCCAGATCGACGGCAAGGTGGTCGAGCGCACCAAGGAAACGGTGAACGCAAACCTGCCGACGGGTGCGATTGAAGTGCAGGCGACGGCGCTCGAAGTGCTTGGCGCGGCCGAAGAGCTGCCGCTGCCGGTATTCGGCGAACCCGATTATCCGGAAGAGCTACGCCTCAAGTATCGTTTCCTCGATCTGCGCCGCGAGAAGCTGCACAAGTCGATCCTGCTGCGCAGCCAAGTGATTGCTTCACTGCGCCGGCGCATGATCGATCAGGGCTTCACAGAATTTCAAACGCCGATCCTGACGGCGTCGAGCCCCGAAGGCGCGCGCGACTTTCTGGTGCCGTCGCGTCTGCATCCCGGCAAGTTCTACGCGCTGCCGCAGGCGCCGCAGCAATTCAAGCAGCTGCTCATGGTCGCGGGCTTCGACAAGTATTTCCAAATCGCGCCCTGCTTCCGCGACGAAGACGCGCGCGCTGACCGCAGCCCGGGCGAATTCTACCAGCTCGACTTCGAGATGAGCTTCGTCACGCAGGAAGACGTGTTCAACGCCATCGGCCCAGTGCTCGCCGGCGTGTTCGAGGAATTCGGCAACGGCAAGCGCGTGACGCCTGCGGCTGAGTTTCCGCGCATTCCCTACGCCGAAGCCATCGCCAAGTATGGCTCTGACAAACCCGACTTGCGCAACCCGCTCATCCTGCAAGACGTGAGCGACCATTTCCGCGGCGGCGGCTTCGGCCTGTTCGCGCGCATTTTGGAAAAGCCGAAGACGGCAGTGTGGGCCGTGCCCGCGCCGAACGGCGGCTCGCGTGCGTTCGCGGATCGCATGAATTCCTGGGCGCAAGGCGAAGGCCAGCCGGGTCTGGGCTATATCTTCTGGCGCGAAGGCGAGGAAGGCGGCGCTGGCCCAATCGCCAAAAACATCGGCGCGGAAAAAGCCGAAGCGATCCGCAATCAGCTTGGCTTGAAGGTCGGCGATGCGGCATTCTTCGTCGCGGGCGATCCGAGCGTGTTCTACAAATTCGCCGGCATCGCGCGCAACAAGGTCGCCGACGAACTGAACCTCTCCGACAAGGAGCAATTCAAGTTCTGTTGGATCGTCGACTTCCCGATGTACGAGTGGAGCGAGGAAGAAAAGCGCATCGACTTCTCGCACAACCCCTTCTCGATGCCGAACTACGACCATGAGAAATTCTTGAAGCTCGACGTCAACGACCGCGAGACGATCGAAAAGATCACAGCGTTCCAGTACGACATCGTCTGCAACGGCGTTGAGTTGAGCTCAGGCGCGATCCGCAATCACAAGCCCGAGATCATGGTCAAGGCGTTCGAACTCGCCGGCTATCCGCAAAGCGTCGTCGAAGACAAGTTCGGCGGCATGCTGAACGCCTTCCGCTATGGCGCGCCGCCGCACGGCGGCTCGGCCCCGGGCGTGGACCGCATCGTCATGCTGCTCGCCGGCGTCGACAACATCCGCGAAGTCATCGTCTTCCCATTCAATCAGCAAGCCCAAGACTTGATGATGAACGCGCCGGGCGAAGTGACGCCGAAGCAGCTGAAAGAACTGCACATTCGGGTGGTGGAGCAGGCGAAGAGTTAACGCGTCGGTTGCTCAAGAACTCACCGACGTTCAGCACCACCGTGCATTCATGGCGCGCGCCATCGAATGTGTAGTAGTCGCGAAACGATGGATTCTGTTCGATCGGCGTCGTGAAACGCCACATGCGGCCTTCGGCTTGATACTCGGCGCCAATGCCGGGGCTCCATGTAGCAAGCGCGTCGTAGAAACTCTGCGCCGACGCGCCGTTGCAGTGGAACCGCAACACATTCGCTTCGCGGTCGAAGCTTGAGTCCGCGATTGAAGCGCTGATGCACTGGGTCAGGAACCGAGCCTGAGCAGGCGCCGGTTCACCAGCGTTGACGACAAAGCTAGGCGCTGCCGCAGGCTCGCTCCCGCCAGCCGTCGCGCACGCGCCTAGCGTCAGGACCGCTGCAAGCAAAATCGAAAATCTCATCGCAAAGTCCCCAGCCGCAACCGGCTAGCGACACTGCCCTACACGCAGCCCGCGCGGCAACCGCGTTCGCGCATCGCCACAGGCTTCATCCAGTTGCGCTTGCGTCAGCCCGCGCGCGCCGCGGAGATCGGCGCCGGAGATATCCGCGCCTTCGAGGTTCATGTTGCTAACGTCAGCGCCAGCAAAGCTCGCGCGCGAAAAATCCGCCCCGCTGCCGTCAGCGTTCGCCAACATCGCGCGTTCGAAGCGCGCGCGCGGACAATAGGCGTCTACAAACGTGGCGCGGCGCAAGTCCGTCTCGGTAAAGTCCGCGCCTTCAAACTCTGAACCCGAGCCATCAACGCGCGTCATTACCGCGCCAGAAAAATCGCTGCGATTGAACACGGAGTTCGTCATCTTCGCGCCGACCAGCAATCGGCCCGACAGATCGCAATCTTCGCAGACGCCGCCATAAGCCGGCGCGATCGCAATGCGGGTGACGCCGCCGAACGGCCAGAACGCGAGCGCTTGACCCGTCCACACTGTCGCCAGCATGGCCGCCACGATCAGCGCGAGGCGAAATTGTGTCAGCACGGCGCCGACGTAGGCCTGGCCAAGTGTTCCCGCTACTAAACATGCAGTAAGCGAGGATTGTTACTTATTGTTTCAGCAACGTGGGATAGTCATCCCGGCGGGCAGCGTGGTTGTTCCGTCACCGCAAGCAGTATTCAGCTGTTCCTGGGTCAGCCCGATCGCATCGGAAAGTTCCGCGCCGGACGCATTGGCGCCCGTCAGCACCGCCTCACCCATGCGCGCGCCCCCAAAATGGACGCCCACCAAAGACGCGCCGGAGAGGTTCGCGCCGGTGAAGTCGGCGCGAGTGGCGCGCATGCCAAACATGTTGGTCAGCGAGAGGTTGGCGTCCGAAAAATTGGTCCGGTCGGCGATGGCGATGGTCAAATCGGCCTGGCGGATACGCGAGCCATGGAAATCGCGACCGGAGACATTCTGGTAGGCCAGATCGATCTGGAAGAGGTCGCAGGAGGCGCACGAGGCCCCGCCTCGCACTCGCTCAGCGATGGCGTCGCGTACGGCCTGGTCCGTCATGGGCCCGCCCGTGTCGGCGACCTGCGCGAAAGCGGGGGTCGTTAAGGCGAACAAGGCGGCAAACAGCGCGGCGCGTTTCATATCGGCGCAACTCCAGATCATTTCGGAACCAGTGTCGCAGGAGGCGGGCCAAACCAGCGCCGGCCCTTGACCCAGCCGCCCGGTGGCCGCAACCACCCTTCCAATGCGCGTCATCACCAACACCGCCGACCTTGAGGCGATATGCCAGGAATGGGCCGAGCAACCCTTCGTGGCGGTCGACACCGAATTCATGCGCGAGACCACCTATTGGCCCAAGCTCTGCCTGATCCAGGCGGCGGCGACGGGGGTCGAGGGGGTAATTGATCCGCTCGCCGAGGGCCTCGATCTGGCGCCGTTCATGACGCTGATGGCCAATCGCAACGTGCTGAAGGTCTTCCACGCCGCTCGCCAGGATCTGGAAATTTTCCTCAAGCTCGGCACGACGCTGCCGCATCCGGTGTTCGACACCCAAATTGCAGCCATGGCCTGCGGCTATGGCGATACCGTCGCCTACGATGCGCTGGTGCAGCAGGTGCTGAAGCGGCGCTTGGACAAGTCTTCGCGCTTCACCGATTGGAGCCGCCGTCCGCTCTCGGAAAACCAACTTGCTTACGCGCTGGCTGACGTCACCCACCTGCACGATCTCTATCCGAAGATGCACGACAAGCTCGAACGTGAGAACCGCTTGAGCTGGCTCGATGAAGAACACGCCAACCTGCTCAATCCCGACATCTACGACACGACGCCGGAGAACGCCTGGGAGCGCCTGAAGCTGCGCAAGACGACGGCTGACTATGTCCTCGGCCTGCAAGTCGCCGCCGCTTGGCGCGAGCGTCAGGCGCAATTACGCGACGTGCCGCGCGGACGCGTGGTGAAAGACGAAGCGCTTTACGAGATCGCCGAGCTGCGCCCGAAAAACGCCAGCGACTTCGATCGCATGCGTGCGGTGCCGCGCGGCTTCGGCAATTCGCGCGGCGCCCAAGAGCTGATCCAGGCGCTCGAGCGCGCCTTCAACGATCCAGACCGCGCAGTTTACAAACACGAACGGCTGCCGCCGCTGCCGTCAGGTCTTGGGCCGACAGTAGAGTTACTCAAAGTGCTGCTACGCTTTGAGGCCGAGCGCCATCAAGTCGCGCCGCGTCTGATCGCCTCCGCCGCCGATGTCGAAGCAATCGCTGCCAGCGACGACGCCAATGTCGCCGCCCTGCGCGGCTGGCGCCGGCAAGTGTTCGGCGAACGCGCCCTGGCGCTAAAGCACGGCAAGCTGGCGCTGAAGCTGAAAGACGGCAAAGTCTCGGTCGACGACGCTTAAACGAAACGGCGTCCAGCTTTTGACCGGACGCCGCTCTCTTCGTTTGTGCCGCGCTTAGAAGGCGTAGCGAGCGACCAGCTGGTAAACCGGCCCCGTCGATTCCGTTTCCAACTCGTACTCGTCATAGAGACGATCGCGCTGGAACTCTTCCGTGGTGAACTTGTCGAAGACCTCGTCCTTCGATGAGTCCAGCAGGTTTGAAGCCGTGAAGCGCAGCGACAAGCGCTCGCCGAAGCGGCGCTCAACGAATGCTTCGAGGTCCGGGCCGTACGAGATCAGCCCTTCCTCGGTGACGATGCGGAAGCGCGCGTCGCCCTGCTCACGGTAGGTCGCGCCGAAGGCCATGTCCCACGTCGGCATTTCGTGGATGAAGCCGGCGTTGAACACGTACTCAGCTTGGTTGTTGAAGCGACGCTCGCCGAATTCGTCCTCGATCTGGCTGTCGAGCCACGAATAGTTCACGAACACGCCGGTGTTGGGAAGGCCCACGAAGGTCAGCGGCGCAGAGAGGTCGAGTTCGATGCCCCAGACTTGGCCGTCGCCTGTGTTGCGCGAGCTGTAGATGTAGACCAGCTCCTCACCTTCCGACGTGGCATAATCTTCGATCGTCCCGACGAAGCCGTCATCGTTGACGGCGTCTTCGTAATCCTCGACCAGTCCGGTGGCGTAATCGCCGGTATTGTAGAGTTCGATCACGTCTTGGACGTCGCGATAAAACGCGTTGATGCCGATGACGCCGACGCGGCCGATGCGGTGCTCGTAACCGATATCGATGCCCCAAGCCGTTTCCGGATCGAGGCCCGGATTGCCGCGGAAATCGTTATCTTCGAATTCTTCGAGGAACGTCGTCGGCATGATATCGCGCGTGCTTGGGCGGCGCACGCTGCGTGCGACGCTGAAGTTGACGCGGTCGTCTTCGGTCAGGTTCAGACGGAGGTGGGCCGAAGGCAGCAGCGTCGAGTATTCGTTGAATGCCGTCGTCCCGAGGGCGCGGTCAGTGACGTCCACCTCTGTGGTTTCGTAGCGCAAGCCCACTTCCCACTCGAACGCTTGGGCTTGGCCGGTTAACATCACGTAGGGATCAAGCCGGCGCTCTTCGATCAGGAAGTCGCCGCCATCAGCAAAAAACTCGTCCACGTCGGCGTCTGGATCGGCGAAGGGGTCGCCACCAGTATAGGGCGGCGGGTCACCCACGGGTGAGACACCGTCAAACTCGAACTCGCGTACGAACAACGTGCCGTCACGTTGCTTGTCGCCATAATCGACGCCGAATTCCAATTGCAGCGCAGCATTCAATTCGAAGCGCTGAGCGACAGAGACGTTCCACTCAGTGTCGGTGAAATCCAAACGCTCATCGCCGCCTTCGAAGGCATCGATCAAGCCGCCATCAAGTTCGGTTTCAGTTTCGCCTTCAATGCTGTCTTCTTCGAAGCCGGCAAAGCCCAGATCGATTTCCAGTTCGCCGCCGAGGAATGGATGGTCGAAATCGGCTTGGAAGGAATAATTGTCCTGCTGAATGAAGGCGTAGCCCGGCACCAGGACTGAGAGATCGACACCTTCGTCATATTCGAAAGAGTTTTCGATCTCTTCACGGTCGGTGCGGACATAAACGCCGCTCAGCTCAAGCTCGCCACGGCCGACGGGGAATGTGATCGCCGCATTCAGCGTGTAGTCTTCGCCGTCGCGGACATCGCTCTGTACTTCGGTGTCGTTGAGCTGGAACGCCGGATCGCCTTCCCAGTTCACGCCGCCCGGGGGCGAGGTGTAGCGCTCGGAGAATTTGTCCTTCGGGTTGTGGCGGCCTTGGAAGCTGGCGCCGAGCAGCAGCCGCACGCCATTGCCCAACTCGCCACCCCAGACGCCAGCGAAGGAACCCTCCGTCTCGCCATCGCTATAGTGCAGCGCGCCAGCGCGGACATAGCCGCCATCGAGCGACAGGCCGTCGCGCAACACGATGTTGAGCGCGCCCGCGACCGCATCACCCGAGCGGTTGGCGGAGGGCGAGCGATAGATTTCGACGCGTTCGACCAGTTCGGCGGGAATGCGATCGACGAAGAAGGTGCGGTCGAAGCCCGAGCCCGGCACGCGCTCGCCGTCGATCAGGACTTGCGTATAGCCCGCGCCGAGGCCGCGGATTTGCACGTCGTCAAATTCGCCCATGTCGGAACCAGCAAACGCCGCGCTCGGCGTGCGCTTCAGCATGTCGCCGACTGTGCGCGGTTCGAAGCGTTGGAAAAAGTCGAGCCCGTATTCGAGCACCGGCGCCGGACCTTCGACCCGATCGCGATACTGAACCTCGCCGGTGATCACGATGTCTTCCGACGTGGTGATCGGCTCGTCGGCCCGATCTTGTGCGCGCGCATTGTTCGCGCCGGTCAACGCCAGCAGCGCGCTCGCCGCGCTCAACAGCCAAGTCTTCTTTCGCAGTTTCATGAAGGGCCCCTCGTTTTCCGAAGGGGCGTTTAAATTTTGAGTGTGACACTCCGGCCAAATTTTTGTGATGCTAGTGTCAAGAAACTCGTGCATGCGGCGCGCTCACAAGTTCTCGGGGATGCGCGTCTAATGCGACACATGTGGATTATTCTTGCCGCGGCAGCTTTGGCGGCATGCGGCCCGCAAACGGTTACTGTGCCGGCTGCTGTCGAGACGGCCCCCGTTAACGAACCCGATGATGCGGCGGACGATCCGGCGATCTGGGTGGCGCCTGATCCAACGCAAAGCGTTGTCATCGCCACGCAAAAACAAGGCGGGCTCTATGTGTTCGATCTCGCCGGCGCCATCGTTCAAGAACTGCCGGGCGGTGAGCCGAACAATGTCGATCTGCGCGATGGCTTTGGCTGGCCGGAAGGCGCCAGCCCCCTCGTCGGCGCAAGCGATCGCACCGATAACGCACTCGTCTTCTGGCGTTTCGATCCGGCGACGCGTCAACTCGATCCGCAGCCGCGCGCGCGCATCGCCACCGGCTTTACTGAAATCTACGGCTTTTGCATCGGCCGCATGGGAGACAGCTACGTCGCTATCGCCACCGACAAAGACAGCGGCGAGGTCGGCGTCTGGCGGTTGTCGCTCAGCCCAGAGGGCGTCATCGGCGGCGAGCGCATCGTTACCTACACGCTCGGCAGCATCGCCGAGGGCTGCGTCGTCGATGACGAGGCGGGTGTCTATTATGTCGCGCAAGAACTCGAAGGCATATGGCGCGCGACACTGGACGACGCGGATGGTTCAGAGCGGCGCGCTGTCGGCGAAGTCGGCGATGGACAGCTCGTCGGAGATGTCGAGGGCCTGACGATCTGGCGTGGCGGCGATGGCGGCGGTTATCTGATCGCTTCGGTGCAAGGCGCTTCGCGTTTTGCCGTCTATGACCGCGGCGGCGAAAACGCCTATCGCGGCTCGTTCCGTATTGGCGCATCCGCTGACGGCAGCGCCGATGCTGTGCAAGGCACCGATGGCATCGACGTCGTCTCAGCCCCACTCGGCGCGGCTTTCCCGCAGGGCCTGTTCGTGGCGCAGGACGACGAGAACACCGATCCGGCTGAGCTGCAGAACTTCAAGTATGTGTCGTGGGCTGAAATCGCGACGGCGCTGGCGCTCGACTAGAGCGCCGCGACAGCGTCGCGGCCGGCGGCTTTGAAGTCGTAAGCCGCCTCCGCGGCGCAGTCCGGCCACTTTTTGCTTTCTAGCCAGTATTGCGCAAGCCCGAGGCGCGCGGCCAAGCGCGGGAATCGGGCGTGCGACCAGATCGGCGGCCCGCCATTGTTGACGAACAATTGCAGTGGCGCTTGCGCGCGCGCCATGCCGAAGCCTTGGTGATTGTCCGGACGGATGGGGCGGCCCGCGTCGAGCGCGGCGTCCAGAAGATCGAACGCCGCATCGGCGCAACCGGCGCCGGCGGCGAAAATTACGGTGGAGAGCGGCAGCGGCGTATCAGCGCCGGCAAGCATGGCGAGTAACCGCTCACACGCGCTCTGCCGTTCGCTCTCACTCATCCGCAGTAGCGCCACGTAGTTGCGCAGCACCGAGACATCGCCCTCAGCGACGCCGAGCTTTGGCGGCACGCCGGGGGCGCCCAGTGCGTCCGCCTCATCAAGCCGCCGCGCGGCGCACAGCGTGCTCCAGGTGATGTACCAAATGAACGCGGAATCCGGCCAACGCGCCCAAGCGCCTTTCATGATGTCGATGGCAGTCTCCGGCTCGCCGCGCGCCGAGATGAGACTTGCGCGCAGGCCCTCGACCGCAGGGCCGAGCGGATCGAGGCGGCTCGCCACCTCCAACGCGCCCATCGCATCGCGCAGGCGCCCAACACTATAGAGCCACGCTGTCCGCGCCACATGCAGCGAGGAATCGTTCGGCGTGAACTTGAGCGCCTCGTTGACGAGCCTCAGCTTCTCGCCGTGATCGGCAAACGCCGGCTTCAGCAGCGACAGAGCCGCCAACGCCTGCGCACATTCGGGGTTAAGCGCCAGCGCGCGTTCAGCGGCGGCGAGTGCGGCATCGTGAGCGGGCGTGCCGATCAGATCGCGGTCGCGCGGCAGCAGGAAAGCGCGGACGCTCGCGAGTGCGGCCCAGCCATCGGCAAAATCCGGCGCCAGCGCCACGCAGCGCTCTAGCAACACCTCCGCTTGATCTTCTTCGACGTCGCTCAGCATCAACCAGATCTGGCGCGCGCGCAGATAAAGCTCGTGCGCGGCAGGATTGATCGCCACGGTCTGGCGCTCCGAGTGGAGCGAGCGGCGCAGCGAACTGGCGACTTTGCCGGCGATTTCGTCTTCCAGCGCAAACGCGTTGATGCGCGGGCCCTCATAGCGTTCGCTCCACAACGCCATGCCGCTGGCGGCGTCGATCAGTTGCGCATTCACGCGCAGCGCCGACGGGCTGCAGCGGACCGAACCGTCGAGCACGTGCGTGGCTTTGAGCGCCGCCGCCGCAGCGGTTTTACGATCGCCGCGGAACTGGAAGGCAGAGGTGCGGCCGATGACTTTGACGTTGGATTGGCGCAGCAAAGTGAGGATGATTTCGTCGGCGACGCCATCGGAGAAATAATCCATCTCCGCTTCGTCGCTCTCATTGTCGAACGGCAGCACGGCAAGCACCGGATCGGGCTTGCGCACACGCGGCTTGTGCGTGGCGTGCGTCTCCAGTGTGAACACTTCGAGCGTTTCGCTCATCTTATCGAGATGCACCGCCCCGGCTGATACGAGCCGCGTCGCCAGCTTGCCGCGCACGGCGCGGCGCACATCCATCGACACGACGACCGCGCCCGGCTCTGCCAGCTGCTGCAAGCGCGCAGCGACATTGACGCTATGACCAAAGAGATCGCCGTTCGGCGCGGCCAAAACGTCGCCGACATGGACGCCAATGCGCACGCTGCCGCGCTCGATGCCGACCCACAATTCGTCGACCGCGCCGAGCGCGCCGGCGGCGCTGCAGAATTCGAGCATGAAGCCGTCGCCGGCTGTGTTGAAGATGCGCCCGCCATGGACGAGGGCCGCGCCCTCCAGCACGCCGCGCAGGCGTGCCACCGCGCCCACCGCCTCGCTCTCATCGATCTCGCTAAGCGCCGAATAGCCGACGAGATCGATCGCCATGATCGCCGCCAGCTTGCGCGCGCCGGGTTCCTCGCTCACGGGCGTTCCCCTTCAAGAGACGCCAGACTAGCAAGCCAGCGCGGCCCGCACAGGCCTATTCGCCAGCTTCTCCGCCCTCGGGCGCACGCCAGTAGGGTTCCACCGTACCGGAATACTTGATGGTGAGCTGCTTGCCGCGGCGGTCGAGCGTCTTGCCGACGGCTAGGCGCACCCAGCCCTCGCTGACGCAATATTCCTCGACGTTGGTTTTGTCCTGGCCCTTGAAGCGGATGCCGACGCCGCGCTCCAGCACGGCCTCGTTATAGTACGGGCTGTCGGGATCGACGGACAAACGGTCGGGCGGCGCATCACTCATACGATCGTCGTCTCCGCAGTAAGGCCGAGCGCTTGGGCGACGGCGTCGAGCCGGCGCGATGCGGTCTCGGTGACCAGATGCGCCGCTGCTTTCTTCACACGAAGCACCAGCTTGCCGTCAACAGCGCGCGCCTCGAAAGATGCGAGCAAGGGCTGGCTACGGCCGGAAAGATCGGCGCCGAGCCGAAGCGCCGCACCGAGAGCGGCGGCGGCGGCCTGCTCGTCCTCGCTGAGCAGCCGCAAATACGCATCGGCGTGGCGCGGCGGCAGCTTGGTGTAGCGGTGATGGATGGCGGCGGCCAAGAACGCTCGCTCCTCGTGGCTGATGGCGGCGAGCGGGGCGCGCAAGATGAGATCGAACATGATCTCGACGCGCTGATCGGGGTGGAGCGGGCCGCCGACATCGGCCAAACGCGCCGCCGCCCCGCGCAGCACTTCGTCACGCTTTTTGCCAAACACCGGCGGCTGACCGGCGAAGATCGGCGCGATCCAATGTTCGAGCGCCTGCCCGAAGGCGCGCGTACGCGACCAACGGCCGGCCAAGGCTTCGGCTGCGGCGATCAGCGGATGCACCGACAGCGCCTGCTCGCTCATCCGCTCCATCAACACGCCTTCCCGCAAACCGTACGCCGAGACGATGACGCGGTCGAAATTACCCGCGAGCATCACACGCTCAAGCACAACGGCAGCATAAGGCAGCGTATCGGCGCGCTTGGCCGCAGCTTCTTCGAGCTTTTCGAGCGAGCGCTTGCTCTGCTTGCGCACCACTTCCACGACCCGCAGCACGGACGCGCGCTTCATCTGGTGATGATGCAGCACGCCCAGCGGGTGATTGGAAAGCGCGATGTCGATGCGCCCAAGCGCGCGCCAGGCGCCGCCGACGGCGTAGAAATCGCCACCGCGTTTGCCGAGTAGCTTGGTGGAGGAGAGCACCTCTGAAACATGATCGCCGACGCGCGCATAGTCGAACTCATCGTCGCGCGCGAGCGTCAGGGGACCGAGCGGAAACGTCTCGCCGCGCCCCACGCCCTTCGGGCCAACTTCGACCAGTTCGAGACTGGCGCCGCCGAGATCGCCGACAAGTCCTGTCGCATCGGGCGCACCGGCCGTGACGCCGAGCGCGGAGAGACGCGCTTCGTCCTCGCCGCTCAAAATACGGAGCTTCAACCCGGTCTCTTCGGCGATCTGCGCCGCGAAGGCGCGGCCGTCCTCCGCTTCACGCACAGCGGCGGTGGCGACCGGATAGACATCCTTGATGTCGAGCGCTTCGATCAGGGTGGCGAAACGCTTGATCGCCGCGCGCGCGGTCTCCACGCCGGTGCGTGAGAGCTTGCCGGTGCGCATCACATCGCGCCCGAGGCCGGCCATCACTTTTTCATTGAGGATCGGCGTCATCGCGCGGCCATCGATGCGATAGACGACCAAACGCACCGAGTTGGAGCCGACATCGATGACGGCGGCTTCCTGGCCATCGCGGAGCGTGCGGCTCATGACCGGCGCTCCGCATTAGCGCAGCTAAGAGCCGCGTGCGCCAATGTGATCGAAGGCGACAGGCGCGTCGCCCTTGAGCGCGCGGCCGCGCCCCGAGAGGCTGGGGTTGCGCATGAAGTAAAGGTGCGCGGAGAACGGATTTTCGAGCTTCGAGACATCAACGCGTTTGAACACCCCATCCTGGTCCATGTACCAGGATTGCGCCTCGTCGTTGAGGTTCGCGACCATGATCTGGTCGAGTACTTGCTGGTGTACGGTGGGATTTTCAACCGGCGTCATGACTTCAACCCGCCGTTCCAGGTTGCGCGGCATCCAATCGGCCGAAGACAGGAACACTTTGGCGTCCGGATTGGGGAGTTTTCGCCCGGCCCCGAAACAAACGATGCGCGTGTGCTCGAGGAACCGGCCGACGATCGATTTGACGCGGATGTTCTCGCTCATGCCCTTCACGCCCGGACGGAGGCAGCAAATGCCGCGCACGACAAGCTCGATCTTCACGCCTTCGTTGGAGGCGCGGTAGAGCGCGTCGATGATCTCGGGATGCACGAGTGCGTTGAGCTTGGCCCAGATGGCGCCGTCACGGCCTGTGCGGACGTGATCGATTTCGTCCTGGATCAGCTTCAACAACGTCGCCTTCAAAGTAAGCGGCGACATAGCGATCTTTTCCAGCTGCGCGGGCTTGGCGTAGCCGGTGACGAAGTTGAACAGCCGGTTGGCGTCGCGCCCGAGCGCGGGATCGCACGTGAAGAGCGAGAGGTCGGTATAAACGCGCGCCGTGATCGGATGGTAGTTGCCGGTGCCAAAGTGCGCATAGGTGCGTAGGCCATCGGGCTCACGGCGGACGACGAGGCTGACCTTGGCGTGCGTCTTATAATCAATGAAACCGTAAACCACTGATGCGCCGGCGCGTTCGAGCTTTTGCGCGACGCGGAGGTTGGCTTCTTCGTCGAAGCGAGCTTTGAGCTCAATCAACGCCGTAACATTCTTGCCCGCTTCAGCCGCGGCGACCAAAGCCGCCACGATCGGTGAATCGCGCGAGGTGCGGTAAAGCGTCTGCTTGATGGCGACCACGGCCGGATCGGCGGCGGCTTGGCGCACGAACTGGACCACCGAGTCGAACGACTCGTAAGGGTGATGGACGATGATGTCCTTAGCGCGAATGGCGGCGAAGCTATCGCCGCCGAAATCCTTGATCCGCTCGGGAAAGCGCGGCTCGTAGCGCTTGAACTTCAGATCGGGCCGCTCTTCGCTCACCAGCGCCGACAACGCCGACAAGCCCAACATACCGTCGATGACGATGACATCGCGGGCATCGGCTTCGATTTCGCGGATGATCGAATTGCGCAGATCCTCAGCCATGGAGGCTTCGATCTTCAGGCGCACGATATCGCCGAGCCGGCGTTCCTTCAGGCTGCGTTCGAACTCGCGCACGAGGTCTTCGGCCTCTTCCTGGATTTCGATATCGCTGTCGCGGACGACACGGAAGGCGCCTTGCGCTTCGACATCATAGTCCGGGAAGAGTTCGCCGAGGCACGACATGATCGTGTTCTCGAGGGTCAGAAAGCGCCGTTGCGGCCGCTCGCCCGGTGCGAGATCGACCTGCGGATGCGCCAGCGTCACATCAATGAAGCGCGCCACCTGGCTCGGCACCGGGATCAGCGCATTGAGCGCGCGGCCATCGCTGCGGCGCTTCAGTTTAAGCGCGATCGCAAAACCCAGGTTCGGGATGAACGGAAACGGGTGGGCCGGGTCGACCGCGAGCGGCGTCAGCAGCGGGAAAATCTCGGCCATAAAGAGCGGCGTCAGAAACGCGCGCTCTTCGTCAGTGAGTTCATCGGGATCGAGCACGGCGATGCCGGCGCCGCGCAACTCATGGCGCAGCACGCGCCAGCACTTCTGCTGACGCTTGATCAATTGTTCGGCGGCGGCGTGAATCTGGGTGAGTTGCTCCGCCGGCGTCAGGCCGTCGAGACTAAGCACCGAGGCGCCGGCCTTCACCTGTTCATGCAAGCCGGCGACGCGGACCATGTAGAATTCGTCGAGGTTGGAGGCGGAGATCGAGAGGAAGCGCAGGCGCTCCAACAGCGGGTGGCTCTCGTTCTCGGACTCTTCAAGCACGCGCGTGTTGAACGCGAGCCACGAGAGTTCGCGATTGATGAAGCGTTGCGGGCTTTCCAGCATCGGCGACTTCTTCGCCGCCGCGCGCGGTTTCTTGCGCGTCTTCGTCATATGTTAACCGTCTCCACCACCCCAAGCGGCCTGGACTTTGAGAAGCGCCGCACGCGCCGCCTTCATCGCGACGGGCTTGGCCCCTCTGACCAGTTCCGCATCCAGCGCCGCCGCCACCATGTGCGCAGCCGCAAACGACCGCGGCAGCCGGAGCGCCAAATATTGAGCCGTATCATCGCGCAAGAGAATGAATTGTTCGCGACAAACGCGGCGCAAAACCACCTCCATCAGCGCCTGATCGGGCTCTTGGAGGCGGGCGACGGCCAGGGATTTCAGCCTTGAGGCGAGATCGGGGATGGTCACCGGCCATGAGCCGGGTGACGTCTCGCCCACCAAAAGCACCGCGCCGCCCTCGTTGCGGGCCATGTCGAGCAGCCGCCAGAGCATGGCTTCGTTGCGCGGCCCGTCGGCGTCATCGACGACCAGCCGGCCTTCACTCTCGCGGAAGAGCGCCGCTGCCTCATCGGGCGCCGCGTCCGGCGGCAGTTGACGGGAGCCCGCTTCAAGCGCCCAGGCGAGCGCCAGATGCGTCTTGCCTGAGCCGGCGGGCCCCACCAGCGCCAGCGCCCCGTTGGGCCAGGCGCGCCAGTGGGTCAGCAGATCGGCGGCGTCGCGATTGGCCTCCGTCACCACCAATGTGTCGGGCGAGCGCTCGCCCATGCGGAACTCGAACAGGCGCGGCTGTTGCGCCGCGCTCACCGCCCAGCGACGCGCAGGGTGGGCCCTTGCGCGGTGTCGGCGAGCGAGATGCCGCGTCGCGCCAATTCGGCTTCTAGCTGTGCGCGTTCACCCACGAAGGAGAACGAGACGAGCGCCCCTTGTCGGCCAACCGCCTCGATGCGGATTTCGGAGATGAGCGTTGCGGCCGAAGCCTCGAGCGCATCCTTGATCTGCTCCCACTGCGACTGCTCGCTATAGAGCGCCGAGGCCGAGATGCGCCCGCGTTGACCAGCGCCGGTTGCGACACGCGCTTTCCACTCGTTCTGAATGCGCGCCGTCGCCTGTTCAGCGAGCGATACAAGCGCTGCGCGGATCGCAGTGTCGCCATCGATGCGCGAGACCACCTCGCCGCGATCGCGGCGTGCGTTGGGGTCAACTTCCACAAGCGCCGCCGTGACGGTCCCACCTTGCACGCGCAGCGTCGCGTAAAGCGCAGAGGCGGCAGCTGCTGCTTGTGCTGCGCTGGAGGCCGCATCCCAAGCCGGCGCGCCTTGCAAGCCTTCCGGCGCAACAGCGAATGGCACCAGTTCGTCGCCAAAGCCGCCCTGCACCCAAACTTCGCGCCACAGCGCCGCGGTCTCGGGCGAGACGCCATCTGAACTCACCGGCACGACAAGGACAGGCGCGGTGCGCGTATCGACAACGGTCAGCCCTTGTTGGCGCAGCAGTCCGCGAATGCCGCTCGGATCGAAGCGCACGGTGAGGCGCCCAATATAACGCGTGCCGGAGCGGCGCTCCTCTTCGACATCGACGCTGAGCACCAGCGCCTCGAGCGCCGCGCCCTGCACCACAGGCATGCCACGCCGAACCAATTCGTCGGGCACCGTCAGCCGCCGCACGAGGCGCTCGAAGCCTCGTTGCTGCGCGGCGGCAAAGCCCGCTTGTTGCGCAGCCGAGGCGTTGGCGGCGCTCTGATCCACATAAATGCCGCCCACCGCGTAGACATTGTCGCGCGTTTGGGCGCTTGCGAGGCTGGGCGTGAACGCGCACAAGGCCGCCACGAATAGCGCGGCGACGGCGGCCAGGGGCGAGCCCAAAGGCATAATTCTCATGCTGAAACCTCGTTGCGGGAGCACTGACACCCTAACCGGCGCGGAATCGCCTATCAATGTGGCGGCTTCGGGACTCATGACGTGACCAATAATCCAAACGGAACCAACGGCCTGACCTACGCCCAAGCGGGTGTGGATATCGACGAGGGCGAGCGCCTGGTCGATTTGATCAAGCCTGCGGCGAAATCCACAGCCCGGCCAGGCGCGGAAGCGGCTCTGGGCGGATTCGCCGCCGTGTTCGACCCCAAGGCCGCAGGCTTTAAGGATCCGATCTTCCTCGCCACCACGGACGGCGTCGGCACCAAGCTCAAAATCGCCATCGAAAGCGGCCGCCACGAGACGGTCGGCATCGATCTCGTCGCCATGTGCGTGAACGACCTAAGCGCCCAGGGCGCCGAGCCGCTGATGTTTCTAGATTACTACGCCACCGGCAAATTGAACGCCGAGGAAGCAGCGAAAGTGGTGCACGGCATCGCCGAAGGCTGCCGCCAAGCGGGCGCGGCGCTCGCAGGCGGCGAGACAGCGGAAATGCCGGGCATGTATGCGAAGGGCGATTACGACCTCGCCGGCTTCTCCGTAGGCGCGGCCGAACGCGGCACGCTTTTGCCGCGCGTCGAAGAGATGCAAGCCGGCGATGTGATTGTCGGCATCGCATCGAGCGGGCCGCATTCGAACGGCTATTCGCTGGTGCGCAAAATCGTCGAACGCTCCGGCCTTGCCTGGGATGCGCCGGCGCCGTTCGCCGCGGGCCAAACGCTGGCCGAAGCGCTGCTGACGCCGACGCGGATTTACGCGAAGGCGCTGAAGCCAGTGTTCGAGGCGAAACTCGCAAAGGGCGCCGCACACATCACCGGCGGCGGCCTGGTCGAAAACACGCCGCGTGCGCTGCCCGATCATCTCGCCGCGGAATTCGATTGGGACGCATGGACACGGCCCTCCGTGTTCGAGTGGCTGCAATCGACCGGCGGCGTCCCGGAAGAAGAGATGCGCCGCACCTTCAATCTGGGCGTCGGCATGATCCTGATCGTCGCGGCGGAGAAGGCCGACGAAGTCGTCGCGATGATCAACAGCGGCGGCGAAACCGCGTTTAAGATCGGCACGCTGAAAGCCGTTTGATGGCGGACCACAATCCAATTCTTCCGTCATCCCGGACGCGCGGAGCGCGATCCGGGACCCAGGGGCCGCACGTGCTGCGCGCTAGGTTCTCCTGGGTCCCGGCTCTCCCTTCGGTCGGCCGGGATGACGGCGTGATTTTGCTTGAGGACGTGTGGGCGTGAAGAAGCGGGTCGCCGTCCTCATTTCCGGCCGAGGGAGCAATCTGCAAGCGCTGATCGACGCTGAGCAGGACGCCTACGAGATCGTCGCCGTGGTTTCGAACATCCTCTGCGCCGCGGGCCTCGATCGCGCGCGCGCGGCCGACATCGAAGCGCTGACCCTCGATCACAAACCCTTCGGCAAAGATCGCGAAGCGTTCGAGCGCGAACTCAACGCACTGCTGCAATCGCGCAAGATCGACCTCATCGCCCTCGCCGGTTTCATGCGCGTGCTGACGCCCTATTTCGTCAACGCCTGGCAAGAGCGGTTAGTGAACATTCACCCTTCGCTCCTGCCCAAATTCCCCGGCACCAAAACGCACGAGCGCGCGCTTGCGGCGGGGGAGAGCGAACACGGCTGCACGGTGCATCTCGTGACGGAGGAGATCGACGCCGGCCGCATCCTCGGCCAAGCGCGCATGCCGATCCACGCTGATGACACGCCGGAAACGCTGGCCGAACGTGTGCTGACGTTGGAGCACAACCTCTATCCGCGCTGCCTCGCCGACTACGCGCGCACGCTTTAGTCGTTAGCCGCTTCCGGCTTTGGCAGCTTCGCTGCAATCGTCGCGATCGCCGCTGTCAGCAGCGCCAGATCATCGCCATAACCAAGCACCGGCACGAAATCGGCGACCACGTCAGTCGGCACGATCAGATAGCCGAGCACGCCGATGCACAGACCCTTCACCCAGATCGGCGTCTGCGGATCGCGCAGCAGCGCGTGAATTTGCTTGGCCGCATCGATCAATTTTTCGAGCCCTGCGATTGTGCCGAGCTTGGATTTGAAAGCGCCTTCTGAGTACGCGCTGGCGTGTTCAGTCATCCCCGACTCCGATGTACGCCAATAAAACTAATCAAAATCCGCGCCAGCGCACGCAAGAACTGCAGATGCCGCGAGTGGCTCGCAGTCTCAACAGATCGTCATGGTTCCGCCTGCTTCCGCGCCCAACGCAACGGCAGAGGGATCGCCATGCTTATCCGAACACCGCACGCGACGCGCCGTAGCCTATTGCTCGGCGCCGCATCCGCCGTCCTCACGCCAGCGCTCGCCAACGCCACGCCGGGCGCATTGAGCTTTCTCGTCGTCGGCGATTGGGGCGATCCGCACGAAGACGTCCAGCGCAACGTCGCGAGCGCTATGGGCGACGTGGCTCAGCGCATGGGCAGCAACTTCGTCATCTCCACGGGCGACAATTTCTACAATAACGGCGTCCGCTCCATCCACGATCCGCAGTGGCAGGCGACGTACGAGGACATCTACACCGCGCCGTCTCTGCAGACGCCCTGGTACGTGGTGCTCGGCAATCACGACTATAACGGCTCACCAAGCGCCGAGGTCGATTACACCCAGGTCAGCGCGCGCTGGCGCATGCCTTCGCGCTATTGGCGCCAGGACATGACACTGCCGGATGCGACACAAGCTGCGTTCTTCTTCATCGATACGACGCCAATCACGCTTCTCGTCGGCCTGCGCGACGCGGTCCCGCAAGCCGATTTCGGCGCGCGCGATCAAGTCATGTGGCTGGAACGCGAACTCGCCGCCTGCACGGCGCCCTGGAAGATCGTTGTCGGCCACCATCCGATTTTTTCCAGCGGCCAACACGGCCGCTCGGCCGGCGTCGCCGAACATGTGCGTCCCTTGCTCGAACGCTATGGCGTGCAGGCTTACCTGAACGGCCACGATCACGACCTCGAACATCTGAGCGCCGGCGGCGTCGCCTACATCTGCTCCGGTTCAGGCTCTGAAGCGCGCGCCCTACGCGCCGCCGTCTCTCAATCCCGCTTCGCGATGGCGCGGGCAGGCTTTGTCCGCTGCACGCTGACCCGCGATGCCCTCGACGTTTCCTTCTTCAACAGCACCGGCGCATCCGAATACGTCGCCACCATCGCGCGGGCCTGACGTCCGTTTTCCGCAGGACGGGACGGGGCAAGCGGTGCGACTATCCTGGCGCCACCGCTCGCACCTGCTGCCTGCCCGCCCCCTTACTGCGGGTTGACGACTTCGACCGGCAGGCCGAGGCGATCGAGTTGTGGGCGGACGACTGACGCGTCGCCCACGATCACCCAGACGAAATTGTCGCCGTCAATGTATTGGCGCGCGACTTGGTCGAGGCCTTGCGTGGTCATGCCGCGATAGCGATCAGCAACCGTCTCCCAATAATTGTCCGGGCGATTGTAGAGCGCGTTCGATTGCAGCGCGCCGAGGATAGCAGGCGAAGTTTCGAACTGGCCTGACAATTGGCGGATGTTGCCGGGGATGTTGCGATTGAGTTCATCAGCACGCACGCCATCGTTGGTGAGGAAGGCGTTGATCTGTTCCAAGGTGGCCGCGATCGAGTCACCCGTGCGGTCGGCCTGGACCGGCGCCTGGATAAGATACGGGATTTGGTGCTCCATCAGCTGAACCGAGCCACGCGCGCCGTAGGACCAGCCGCGGCGTTCCCGGAGTTCCATGTTGATGCGCGCGAGGAAGCCGCCACCGAGCACTTCGTTGGCCGACTGAAGGTTCAAGAGATCGTCCGTCCCCTGCGCGTTCAGAACTTGACCGGCTAGGATGAAGGATTGCGGCGATTGCGGACGGTTCACCAGCACGATGCGCGGACGCATGGTTGGGATCGCTGCGCCGAAATTCTTCGTGCCGCGTGCGACCGACGGCGCCGCCCAGTTGCCGAAGGTGCGGTTGAGGGCGGCGGTGACGCGGCTGAGCGGCAGATCGCTGACGACATAGATCGTCGCGGCGTCCGGCCGAATCCAAGCTTGGTGGAAGGCGATCAACTCGTCGCGCGTCAGCGTTTCCACCACGCTCGCCGTACCTGTGCCTGAGAACGGACGGCCATAGGGATGGTCGGCGCCGTAGAGCAGCACGGGCAGCGTGCGGCGCGCGATGGCGTCGGGACGCGTCATTTCCGAAGCGATGCCGGCGAGTTGCTGGCGGCGAATACGCTCCACTTCCGACGGCTCGAAAGCCGGGTTGCGGATGACGTCGCCCAACAGCGCCAAGGACGGATCGAGGTTGGTGCTGAGCGAGGTCAGGCCAACAACGGTGCGATCGAGCGTTGCGCCGTTATAGACGGTGGCGCCCAGACGCTCCTGCGCTTCGGCGAGCTGGATCGAGTTGAGAGTCGTCGTGCCCTCGTTCAGCAGATTGAGCATCAAAGATTGCGTGCCGAGACGATCGGCCGGATCGGCGGCGACGCCAGCATCGAATTCCACGGTGACGTAGGTGATCGGAACGGCCGTGCGCTGGGCGTAGATAACTTCAATGCCGTTCGCGAGCCGGCCGCGCTGTACGTCCGGGAAATCGAGCGAGGCATCGGCGGCGACGGCTGGCATCTGACGCGGCGGACCCGCGACATAGTTTGACGGCGGGCTTGCTGGAGCACGCCCGGTTGCCGGCGCTTCGGCATAAGCGGCACGCTCGCCAGGCACGACCCGGAGTGCGTAGACTGGGCGCGTGAGCCAGCGCTGCATAGCGACGCGGACTTGTTCCGGCGTGATCGACGCCAGCTCTTGCAGGCGCTCACGTTCGAAGTCCGGGTTGTCAGCGTAGAGCATGCCTTCGGCGAGCGCGACTGCTTTGCCGTCAAAGCCACCAACTCGCTCAAGGCCGCGAATGCGGGCAGAGAGCGTGCGCATCACGGTGCGGCGCACTTCGTCTTCAGTCGGACCGTTGGCGACGAACTCCGCGATGATTTCGTCGAGGCGGCGCGAGACCGCGTCGGCGTCTTCGCCAGGCTTCACGTCGACATCGACTTCAAACATAGACACGCGCTGGAATGGCAGCACGCTCGAAGACACGCGGACGGCGGTCTGTTCGCCACGCACCAGCAAATTATCGAGGCGCGAACTTGCGAGACCGCCAAGAATGGTCGCGCCGACTTGCAGAGCGACTTGGTCTTCATCGGTGAGGCCAGGCACGACCCAGTTGCGATAGAGCCGCGTGGTGGCGACGCGATCGTACATGGTTTCATCGACGCGGCTCGGCAGAGTCGGGACGTCAGCGGCGGCCGGCGTGTTCACTGGGCCACGTTCGATATCGCCGAAATAACGCTCAACCAGTTCGCGCGCTTCGGCGGTGTTGACGTTGCCAGCGAGCACGAGGACGGCGTTATTCGGGCCGTAGTTTTCACGGAACCAGGCGTGCACGTCAGCCAGCGAGGCGGCCGAGAGATCCGCCATCGAGCCGATGGTGGAGTGGCGATATGGATGGCCCTCCGGGAAGAGTGCTTCGAGTTGGGCGTACTCGACCATGCCGTACGGCTGGTTGTCGCCTTGGCGCTTCTCGTTTTGCACGACGCCGATTTGGTTATCCAAATTTTCCTGCGTCACGGCGCCGAGCAGATGGCCCATGCGGTCGCTCTCCAAGAAGAGCGCGCGCTCAAGCGCTGAGCGCGGGACGGTTTGGAAATAGTTGGTGCGGTCGAACCAGGTGGTGCCGTTCAAATCGGTCGCGCCGATTTCACGAAGCGGTTCGAAATAATCGCCAGGCGCATTTTCCGAGCCGTTGAACATCAGGTGTTCGAACAGGTGCGCGAAGCCGGTGCGGCCAGCGGGCTCATCCTTCGAACCGACATTGTACCAGATGCTCACCGCAACGACCGGGGCCTTGTTGTCCTCGTGAACGACGACGCGGAGGCCGTTGTCTAGCGTGAAGGTCTCGTAGGCGATGTTGACGCGGTCGAGCAGCGCTTCCACCGCCGCCCGGTCATCGCTCGCTGTCGGTGCGGAAGAAGAAGCGCAACTCGAAAGCAGCACGCAAACGCCAAAGGCAATGCCAGTCAGGAAACCACGCACGGCTATATCCCCGTATTCACCGATAAAATGCGGAGCCACTAAACGCGGGTGAAAGCAAAAGCCAACCCCCACTCGACCAGTTGGGGGTGATTTCGCGGGTCGGATGCAGCCTGGTCCGCCGGCCCTCCACCTCGATTGGGCCCGAAACGGTCTATACCGCTTCAAACCGCGAAGCCCGCACGCCCTGGGGACGCTGGAAAGAGGATGAAGAACCTCCCTCCGGCGCCCAGCGAGCACAGATCATGACGGGGCGCGTGCGACGCGCAGGGCGCTGCGTGAAGCAGCGTTACTCGGAACTAACCCGGCGCTTCCCACGCGCCCCGCCTCCTGCCGCGCCGAAGCGCAAAGCGCGAAGGCGGGTCCTGCCTTTGTCTCGTCCGCTTACGGCGAGACGGCGCCAGCGCGCGCGCCTATATCTCCGCGAGAGGAGACCACCCCATGGCTGAACGCGACTACGTGCTCGGCACGCATGATGACGAAATCTACCGGCTAGGCTTTCAGCACCGCGTCTGGCGCCCGCGCGCGCTCGATGCGTGGTCACGGGCCAGGATCGGCGACGGCTGTAAGGTGATCGACTTTGGCGCGGGGCCCGGCTTTGCGACCATGGACTTGGCCGAAATGGTCGGCCCGCAGGGCGAGGTGCATGCGCTCGAACGCTCGCGCCGTTTCCTCGACACGCTGGAGGCGCAAGCCAAGGCGCGCGGCTTTATCCAAGTCAAAGCGCACGAGATCGACGTGATGACGGACGCAATCCCGGTCAGCGGCGCCGACGCTGCCTGGGCGCGATGGATTTTTGCGTTCCTGCCGCGTCCGAAGGAGGCGCTGAAGAAGTTGGTCGACGCGCTGAAACCAGGCGGCACGCTCGTGTTCCACGAATACATTGACTACCAGACGTGGAAACTCGCGCCACCGGCGCCGAACTTCGAGAAGTTCGTGGACGAGGTCTCCGCCAATTGGCGCGCCTCCGGCGGCGAACCGGATATCGCACGGCACTTGCCCGCTTGGCTGACCGAAATGGGTCTGAAAGTGGAGAGCTTGAAGCCCTACGTCGACGTCGTCTCGAAGGACGACAATGTCTGGCGTTGGCCGATCGGCTTCTTCGAGATCCACATCGATCGGCTTCTGGAACTCAACCGCATCACGCCGGAACTGGCCAAGGACATGCGCGACGAGTTCGCGCGCGTCAGTGAACAACCGGGGACGCTGATGGTGACGCCGCTGGTGCTCGAGATCATCGCGAGAAAGTAGCTGGCGCGTTTTCAAAGCCGGGCGTAGCGTTTCGTTGCTCACCGACGGAGGCGCACATGGCAGACAAAAGGGGCGGCGGCTCGATGCCGAAGCAAACCGGCACGACGCAAAAGGGAGCGGCGGCGCCGGGCAAGAGCACGCCGGCGGCGAAGCCCGCCCCCAAGGGCGGCAAGAAGTGAAATGAAAACGGGCGCTCCTCACAGAGCGCCCGTTCTGAGTTCTGACGTTTGAGCCTGGCTCAGCCGACGATCTCTTGATCGTTGAAGAAGAACGCTATCTCGCGCTCGGCGTTTTCGAGGCTGTCGGAGCCGTGCACCGAATTGGCCTCGATCGATTCCGCGAACTGCTTGCGAATGGTGCCGTCGGCGGCGTTGGCCGGATTGGTTGCGCCCATCACGTCGCGATAGTTGGCGACAGCGTTCTCGCCTTCGAGGACCTGAACCACCACCGGGCCCGAGATCATGAAGTTCACCAGATCGCGGAAAAACGGCCGCTCTTTGTGAACCGCGTAAAAGCCCTCGGCTTGGCCTTCGGAAAGCAGCATGCGCTTTTGAGCAATGATGCGCAGGCCGGACTTTTCGATCACGGCGTTGATCGCGCCGGTCAAATTACGCTTTGTCGCGTCCGGCTTGATGATCGAGAAAGTGCGTTCGACGGCCATGTGATCCCTGGGCTCCGCTTGAATTGGGAGCCGGGTCTATAGCCGTGCCTCTAGCCCCCGCCAAGTGCGATAGAGTCGCCAGAGATCGCTGTCTGGCGCCCTATTCCGCAGTGTCGCGAATTGTTCACCTTTGAGGCGTGCGCCTCAAAAGCAGCGCATCGACCCGACGATGCCGTTCGTGCCGACCATGATGTTCAATCGCTCGGCGCGAAAATCCATGGTCACGGCCATTTCTGGCGTGATCACCCGTGTGCCCTGCGGCAGCGTCGCGCGATCGATCTGATCGGCGCGCGTGCCGATCAGATGCTGGAATCGGGCGATGCCGCATGTATCGACCTGGGTCGCGTCTTCTGGATTGTCGGGCTGCGTCGCGGGCGGTGTCGCGCACGCTGACGCGAGCACCGCCAACCCTGCAATCAGCCAAGCGCGCATCAATAGCACTCGACAGCGGTGATGATGCCGCCGGCATCGACGATGATGTTGATGCGCTGCGGATTGAAGTCCTGCGTCACCACCGAGTCCGGCTGGATGATGCGGATACCGGAATCGGCGGGCAGCGTCACAGCGGCGAAGTTCGAGCCGACAAGGCTGCTATACTGAGAGCCGCCACAGGTATCTTGCGCAGTGGCTTCAGCGGCGGTCTGCGGGCCAGTTGGCGTTTCAACCACGGGGGCCTCCGGTGGCGGCGTTTCAGCGGGCGGCGTGCAAGCAGCTGCGAGCAACGCCAACGAAATCAGAGATGCGCGGATCATTAGTAGCACTCCAGAGCAGTGATGCGGTCGTTCGCATCGAGAAGGACGTTGAGGCGTTCGCGGCGCAGATCGCGGGTGACGGCGTCGCCCGGGCGGATAACGCGTGAGCCAGCAGGCGGCTCCCAATCGCCGATAATGGTTCCGATACGGGCACGGTGGGGCGTGGCGTTGCAGGTGTCTTCGCGCGGCGCGAGCGGGCTCACGCCTTGGCGTTCGTATTCGGCCCCGATGCGTTCAAGATCGCGGTTGGTCGGCGGGACGGTTTCGCACGCCGCCAGCGCCAGCACCGCGACTGCCGCCATCACACTGCGGATCATGCCTGCTTCTCCCATTTTCCAGCCGCGCTCTCGCGCCAGTAGGAGGCGACGATGCCGTTCTCTTTGGCCTCTTTCCAGCGCGATCGGGCCGAAACCAAGGCGGCTTCGTCACGGCCGTCGAAAACCAGACAAGCTCGCTCGAACGCCGCGATGTCGCCAGCCTCGGCCCCATCGAGGAGGAAGAGCACCTGGGCGCCGTTCGGGTTGCCGCCCTGCGTGGTCAGCCAGACGGGCTGCCTGGCCGGATCGGCCCCGGCTGCGCCATCGACCGCATGCGGGACAAAGCTATCGTCACGAAACGTCCAGAGGCCAGTATCGAGCGCATCGAGCCGATCTTGCGAGCCGCCACGCACCAGCGCGCGCCAGCCGCGCTGCAGACACTTCTCCAACAACGGCCCCAGCGCCCGCTCCAACTCGGAGCGCTCCAAATGGTAGAACCAGAGTTCAGCCATCAGTCCTCGAAGCGACTGGCGATGAGGCGATTCAGCAACCGCACGCCATATCCCGTCGCCCAAGCCGGTGAGAGCGGATCTTCATAGGGGCCAGGCTTCCACGCAGTGCCGGCGATATCCAAGTGCGCCCAGGGCGTCCCGTCTTTGACAAAGCGTTTTACGAATTGCGCGCCGACGATCGAGCCCGCCACCGGCTTGCCGGCGATGTTCTTCATGTCGGCGTTCGGGGTGTCGATCAGCTTATCGTACGCGGCGCTCAGCGGCAGACGCCACACGGCTTCGCCCTCCGCCGTGCCCGCCGCGATGATCGCTTGGGCGAGGTCTTCATCGTTGGAGAAGAGCCCAGCATTCTCGTGGCCGAGCGCCACGATCACGGCGCCCGTCAACGTCGCCAGATCAATTACCGCAGCCGGATCGTATTTATCCTGCGCGTACCAGACCGCGTCAGCCAGAATGAGTCGGCCTTCGGCGTCGGTGTTGAGCACTTCGATCGTCTGCCCCGACATTGTGGTGACGATATCGCCCGGACGCTGGGCGTTAGAGCCCGGCATATTTTCCACCAAAGCGACGATGCCGACGACGTTCGCCTTCGCTTTGCGCAGCGCAATGGCCTTCATCGCGCCAGCGACAGCGGCCGCGCCACCCATGTCGCCCTTCATTTCGTCCATGCCGCCGGGCGGCTTGATCGAAATGCCGCCTGTGTCGAAGGTGACGCCTTTGCCGACGAGCGCCAGGGGCTTGGCCTTCTTCTGCGACGAACCGTTCCAGCGCATCGCCACCAGAAAACCAGGCCGCGCACTGCCTTGCGCCACGCCGAGCAGCGCGCCCATGCCGAGCTTTTCCATCTGCGCGGTGTCGAGCACGTCGACTTCGACGCCGAGCGTCTCCAGATCGCGCAGTCGTTCGGCGAAGCTTTGAGGATAAAGCACGTTCGGCGGCTCGCTTACGAGATCGCGCGCAAAGAAGACGCCCTCGACAATCGCTTCGTCCTGTTCAGCCCGCGCGCGTGCAGCGGCGGGGCCGTCCATGGAGATTTCCACCGCCGTCAGCGTCGGTTTCTGATCCGGCTTTAGCTTGGTGCGGTAGGTGTCGAACCGATAAGTGGCCAGCCGCGCGCCCATGGCGGCGTGTGCGCCCGCCTCGGCTTTCGTCACCGCCGGCAATGCATCCGGCTGCAAAACGAGTTTTTCCGCGCCCGATGTCAGCGTCCGCTTCACCGCGTGGCCGGCCCAGCGCTCCACCGCCATGCCGTCGGCGGCGTCGGGCTTACCGAGCCCGATGACCAGCACGCGGGCGAAATCCACACCCTCCGGCGCCAGCACGTCGACCACCTGGCCTGCGCCGCCCTTGAAGTTGGTGGCTTTGGCGGCTTTGGAGATGCGCCCGTTCGTGGCCGCGTCCAGCGCCTTGCCGGCCTCCAGCAGCTCACCGCCTTCAGTCGCCATAACCGCCACAACGTCGCCGCCACCGGCGGTCACAAATCGAATGTCCATTAAAGTCCCTCTGGGAGGTTGGGCTGAACGTGGGCGGGTTGGCCCGCTTCAACCTGGGTCGCGGCAGTGGTAGCCATGCCCGAAGCAATTGAAAAGCTGAGTGCGGCGGTTAGGGATGCGGACGCGACCGCCGGGTCCAGCAAAGGGACATGAATGAACACAGTCTCCGCATACGTGTTCCGGCAGGCGCTGGGCCCGCTCCTGGCGATCCTAGGGGCGCTGGCGGCGATCGCCATCCTGACCCAAGGCCTCAACCAGCTCGACATCATCATTACCAACCGCCGCGCCGGCTTTGCATTCGCCTGGGTGACGTTGCTGGCGCTGCCGCAACTGATCTCACTCGTCATGCCAATCGCGGTGTTCATCGCGGTCGTCTATGCGCTCAACCGGATGCAGTCCGAGAGCGAGGTCGCGGTGCTTTATGGCGCCGGCGTTTCGCGCCAACGCATTGCGCGACCGATCGTGCAGCTGGCGGTGCTCGCTGCGCTCCTGCACCTCACCATCAACGTGATCGTGCAGCCGTGGGCATTCGAGCAAAGGCGGCTGACATTCTACGAGCTACGCACCGACATCGCCTCGAGCCTCATCGAAGAGGGCTCGTTCACCTACCCGAGCGAGGACCTCACACTCTACGCCCGCGAGCGCGGCGGCGGCGGCGAGCTGCGCGATCTCTTGATCAATGATGCGCGCCCAGAGTTTCCGATCACCTACACCGCCCGCGCCGGCGCCATCGCTACGATTGACGGACGCCCGGCCATCGTCATGCGCGACGGCCAGATCCAGCGCCAGATCGAAGACGGCACCGTCGATGTGCTCGATTTCGACCGCTACGTTCTGCAGATCGATGGCACGATGGAGGAGCCGGAGTATTTCTATCTCAAGGCCTCCGACCGCACGCTGCATCAATTGCTTATGCCGGACATGACGGCGCACTACGACATCGGCACCATCGATCGCTTGCAGGCGGAAGCCCATGCGCGGCTGTCATCGCCGATGCTGAGCATCGCGCTCGCGATGATCGCATTGGTGAGCGTGCTGGGCGGCGAATTTAGCCGGCGCGGCTATGGCCGCCGCATCATGATCGGCGCCGTGCTTGCGCTGTTGGTGCGCGTGCTTTCGCTCGTTATCGCCTCGGAGGCGATCGGCGATCCACGCTTGAATATCGTGCAATACCTGCTGCCCATCGGCGTGATCCTCGCCGCTGGCTCGATGTTAGGCGGCAAGGCGTCGCGGCGCAGGCGCCAATCGGACGGCCCCTCAGTGCTGGCGGAGACCTGAGATGGGGTTTCTGCTTTCCCGGCTTGGCCGTTACGTGATCGCGCGCGTGATGATGGGCGTCTTGATCGCGCTCTTCGCCGTGCTCGCCTCGATCCTGCTGATTGATCTCGTCGAGCAGATGCGCACCGTCGGCACACGCGCCGACATCACGTTGTGGGATGCGCTTCGCCTCACGCTGCTCAAGACGCCGATGCTGGTCGAGCAGACGCTGCCGTTCGTGGTGCTGGCCGGCGTGATGATGTCGATCATCGGCCTCAATCGTTCGAGCGAATTGGTGGCAATGCGCGCGTCCGGCGTTTCGGCTTGGCGGTTTCTGGCGCCGGCAGTGTTCGTCGGCATGGTTCTAGGCATTATCACGATCACCACGCTTAATCCGGTGGGCGCACATCTCTTCAGCACGTTCGAAGATGAGCGCTACGACGAACTCTCGCGCGACAATGGAGAAAACGCTTCCGGCGTCTGGATCCGGCAGGGCGACGAGGACGGCCAAGTCGTCATTCACGCCGAGAGCGTCGACGCCAATGGCTCGACGCTGCAGGGCGCCACGTTTATGTTCTTTGAAGAGCAGCAGGAGTCGCTCCGCTTCACCCGGCGGATATTCGCCGAGCGCGCCGTCCTGCGGCCGGGCTTCTGGCAGTTGGCGAACTTAACAGAGGCGACGCCGGGCGGCCGCCCGGTGCGTCACGAGAACCTGGCGATCCCGACAACGCTCGACGCGACCGAAATGATCGACCGCTTCGTAACCCCCGCGTCGCTATCCTTCTGGCAGCTGCCGCTCTTTATCCACGAGGCGCGCGCGGCGGGCTTCGCTCCGACCCGCTATGAGCTGAAGTGGCAGACACTCTTGGCCTACCCGCTGCTGCTGGCCGCGATGGCGGCTCTGGGTGCGGCGTTCTCGCTGCAATTGCAGCGCCTGGGCAATTTGGCGCAATGGGGCGCCGCGGGCGTGGGGATCGGGCTTTTCCTCTTCTTCTACGCCCAGCTCGCCGGGGCCTTTGCCATGACCCAGACGGTTCCCGCGGCGGTAGCGGCCTGGAGCGCGCCTTTTGCCGGCATGTTCATAGCGCTGGCCCTGGTGGCCTTCCTGGAAGACGGCTGAGGGGCCACACCTGCGCAAGAGATTCCCCCGGACGGCCTACGGCCCTGGACGCCTTATGCGCCAGACGGTTAGGTAAGGTTCGGGGAGTCGATCAGAGGGATTGAATGCGCCGTTCGGGGGAGATGGCCGATCGCTCGGCTGAACGCGCGCCGTTCGGCTGGGCAGCGCTCGCGGCGGCCCTGGCGGTCACCGTCAGCCCCGCCGCGCTTGCCCAAACCCAACCGATTACCGCGCCGGCCGAAGATCAGACCGATCGCGTCCTGCTGGAAGCCGATCAACTCGTCGACGATCAGCTCGCCCGCACCATCACGGCCGAAGGCAACGTCAACGTTCGCTACCAAGGCCGCACGCTGCGCGCCGATCGCCTCGTCTATGATTTGAACACCGGCGCCATCCGCGCCGTCGGCAATGTCGAGATCGTGCTCGAAGACGGCTCGATCACTTATGCGAACGAAATCGAAGCCGACGAAGCGATGAATGTCGGCGCCGCCACCGAACTGCGCGCACGCCTCGGCGAGTCGGGCACGCTCGCTGCGCGCCAAGCGCTGCGCCACGGTGAGAACGAAAGCGAACTCCGCAACGTCATCTACACAAGCTGCCCGATCTGCACGACCGGCGATCGCCCGCCGACATGGACGCTGCGCGCACGCCGCGCCATCCAAGATCGCGAGACGCGCACCATCTCGTACCAAGGCGCCGTGCTCGAAATCGCCGGCGTGCCGGTGCTCTATCTGCCGTACATCGCCCATCCCGATCCGAGCGTCGAGCGCGCGTCCGGCTTTCTGCCGCCGGACATCGGCCGCAACCGCCGTCTCGGCTCGTTCTACGAGCAGCCCTATTATTGGGCGATCTCGCCGTCCTCCGATTTGACCACGTCGTTGCGCGTACATGGCAACGTCAATCCACTCATCGGAGTCGAGTATCGCCGGCGGTTCTGGTCAGGCATGCTGGAGCTCGACACCACGTTCACGCAAGAACAGGTGTTCGATACGGACGGGACGACGTTCGGAGACGAGCTTTTCCGCTACAGCGCCTTTGCCGAAGGCCTTTTCGACATCAATGACGATTGGCAATGGGGTTTCGGCGTCGAGCGCACCTACGACGATGAATACCTCCGCCGCTACGACATTGACGGCGCCGGCGAACGTCGCGGGCCCTACATTGGCCACGACACGCGCCTGATCAGCCAGCTGTTCGGCATTGGCCAGACGCAGCACTCTTACGCATCAGTTGCGTTCGTCGGTTTCCAAGGGTTGCGCGAGGAAGATACCTCCGACCTGCTGCCGGTGATCCTGCCATACGCGCAGACCGACCACGTGTTCGGCATGCCGGTGCTCGGCGGCCAAGTCCGCGTCGCCACCAACACGGCGGCGCTGTTGCGCGACGACAATCCGGCCACGGTCGATTTCGAAGGCAGCGACGCGCGCTTCTCGGCCGTCGCCACATGGCGCCGCGACATGGTGTTCGGCCCCGGCATGGTGCTCAGCCCATTCGCGCAAGTGCGCGGCGATGTCTTCCATGTCGAAACCACGCCTGACGAATACGAGACCTTCGGACGCGGCCTCGGCCTAGCCGGCGCCGAGATCAGCTGGCCGTTCATGCGACCGGGTGAACGCTTTGATTTGATCGTCGAGCCTGTGGTGATGGCGGCTTGGGCCACCAACGACGCTGAAGACCCGCGCATCCGCAACGAAGACAGCCTCTCCTTCGAACTCGATGATTCCAACCTTTTCCGCCCGAACGGGGCCCCGAACTACGATCTGTGGGAGCCGGGGGGACGGGTGAGCGCCGGTTTGCGCGCTGTGGCGCGCGCGCGCACCGGCGAAAGCGCTTCGCTCCTCTTTGGACGCCGCTGGCGCGAGGAACAGGCTGACGGCTTCACCGCCGCGAACAATTTGGCTGGCGAGACCTCCGACTGGGTGGGCGCGGCTCAAGTGGATTTCGGCTCCCGTCTCGGCGCCGAGGCCCGGTTCCGGATGGCCGACGACACCTTCGACCTGCAGCGGATCGACCTGGGCGTGCGGGCCGCGGCCGGCCGGTTCAACGTTTCGGCCCGGTATTTCAATCTCGATGAGTCGATCGCCACCCCGGGCGATCCGACCGAGGAAATCACCGCCGCGGTCGGCGTCGACATCGCCCGTGGCTGGCGTGCGCAGTTCGGACTGACCCGCGACCTAGATTCAGACATAAATCTGCGCCAGGAAATCCGCGCGATTTATGAGGACGATTGTACGTTCCTCGAGATTGCCTACACCCGCTCGGAAACGCAGCGGGGCACAATCGGCCCCGATGAGGGGCTCCAGATCCGGATCGGGCTGCGCTCGCTTGGGGTGTTCGGCGGGAGCTGAGGCGGAGAAATGATGAGCGTGAAAAAGTTTCTTGCAGCGGCGGCTGTTGCAGCGGCCCTGGCCGGCGCCGGCTCGCCAGCGATGGCGCAATCCGCCGAAGGCGTGGCCGCCATCGTCAACGACCGGGTTATCTCAACCTTCGACGTTCGCCAGCGCGCAAACCTGCTCATGATGTCGGCGGGTATCGACCCGACGCCGGAACTGGAACAGCGCGTGCGCACTCAGGCGTTGCGCGACTTGATCGACGAGACGCTGCAATTGCAGGAAACGGCGGAGTTCGACATCGCCATTACCGATCCGGAAATCGATCGCCGCCTTGCCGATATTGCCCGTCAAAATGAAACCGATGTCCCGACGCTAACAGCGTCGCTTGCCGCGCGTGGCGTTTCGGTATCGACACTGCGTGCGCAGATCCAGGCGGACATGGCCTGGAGCCGGCTCATGGGCGGCCTCTACGGGTCGCGTCTGCGTATATCAGACTCCGAGATCACCGCGACACAGGAGCGGATCGCGGCAAACCTGACGCGGCCACAATACCAGATTTCAGAGATCTTTCTGCCGGCCGAGAACGAACGCGAGTTCTCCGAGATGGAGCAAGGCGCCCTGCGGCTGCTGCAGGAAATGCAGCGCGGCGCACCGTTCCCGTTGGTAGCCCGTCAGTTCTCGCGCTCCCCCTCAGCCGCCGCCGGTGGCGACATTGGGTGGATCGCCGCAAACGAGCTTTCCCCCGAACTTCAGCCGATCGCCGAGCGGCTGCAGGCAGGCCAAGTTTCGATGCCCGTGCGCACGCCAAGTGGCGTCTATCTCATCGCCGTGCGCGACAGACGCGCGGGCGGAACCGCGGGCGCGTCTTCGCAAGTGCTGCTCTATCAGGTTACTGCACCAGCAGAGCGCCAAGCGGATCTTGAGCGCGTGCGTCGCCGCGGCGAAGGCTGCGCCAACATAGAGCGTCAGATCGCCAACATTCAGGGCGCGGCGTTCACCGACCTCGGAGAGTCCGCCGAGTCCGATCTCTCGCCGGCGATCCGTGGTCGCATCTCCGGCATTGCCTCCGGCGCTGCGTCGCCGGTTGTCGTCAACGGTGCGCAGGCGGATATGATCATGGTCTGCGCGCGCGAAACCGGTGGCGGCGGTGTGCCGGATCGCACTGAGATCGAAGCGCGCCTGCGCGAGCAGGAAATGAACATGCTGGCCGAGCGCCACCTGCGCAACGTGCGCCGGGAAGCGACGATCATCACCCGTTAGGAATGTCATGAAGCCGCTCGCCGTTTCGATGGGCGATCCAGCTGGGATCGGCCTCGAACTGGCAGCACGCGTGTGGGCCGAGCGCGACGCCGGCACGACGCCCTTTTTTCTCGTCGGCGACGCTGATGCTTTTGCGCGCGCGTGTAAGCGGCTCGGCGTGGCCATGCCCACGCTTAATGTTGTCACCAGCGCAGAAGCCGTTGGCGCTGGCGATGCCCTGACCGTGCTCCATACCGCACTCGCCGTGGAAGAAACGCCGGGCGAGCCCGATCCCGTCAACGCCGACGCCGTCATTAGAGCGATCGAGCGCGGTGTCGAAGCGGCGCGCACGGGCGCGGCCTCAGCGCTGGTGACGCTGCCGATCGCCAAAGCGGTGCTGCACACTGCCGATTTCGGTTTTCCGGGTCACACCGAATTCATCGCCCATCTCACCAAAGACGATTCTTGGCCGCAGGCGCGCGGGCCTGTGATGATGCTCGCGGGACCCTCGCTGAAAGTCGCGCTGGCGACGATCCACACGCCGCTGGCGCAGGTCGCCGGCAAGCTCGACCGCCTCTCGCTGGTGCAAACCGGCCGCGTCGTCGCCGAAGCGTTGCGCCGCGACTTCGGCATTGAACACCCGCGCATCGCGCTCTGCGGACTCAATCCGCATGCCGGCGAAGAGGGAAACATTGGCCGCGAAGAGATCGACACGATCAATCCCGCCGCCGCGATCCTGCGAACCGAAAGCTGGAAGGTCAGCGACGCACAGTCCGCCGACGCACTCTTTCACGACGCCGCACGCGCCAAGTACGACGCCGTCATCGCGCTCTATCACGACCAGGGCCTCATCCCGATCAAGACGCTGCACTTCTGGGACGCCGTGAACGTAACACTCGGCCTGCCGATCGTGCGCACGTCGCCCGATCACGGCACCGGTTTCGACATCGCCGGCAAAGGCATCGCCCGCGCGGACAGCTTTCGCGCCGCACTGACGCTCGCCTGGCAGATGGCCGAGCGCCGCGCGCGCACATGAACGCTGACGAGCTTCCGACGCTGCGCGACGAACTCCAAACCCACGGCCTCTGGGCCAATAAGGGCCTCGGCCAGCATTTTCTGCTCGATCTCAACATCACCCGACGCATCGCCAAGACCGCAGGCGATCTCGGCGGCAAGCAAGTCATCGAAGTCGGCCCGGGCCCGGGCGGATTGACGCGCGCGCTGCTCGAAGCTGGCGCGCATGTGATTGCGATCGAAAAGGACGCTCGCTTTCTGCCGCTGCTTGAACCGTTAGTGAAATGGAGCGACGGGCAGCTGCGCATCGTTCACGGCGACGCGTTGGAAGCGGATGAGGCGGCCTTGCTTCAAGCGGGGCGCGCCGCCGTCATCTCCAACCTGCCCTACAATGTCGGCACGCCTTTGTTGGTGAAGTGGCTCAAAGCGGGCCCGTGGCGCGGAGACATGACGCTCATGTTCCAGAAGGAAGTGGCACAGCGCATCGTCGCAAAACCGGGCAGCGACGCGTACGGGCGACTTGCCGTGCTGGCGCAAGCGCGTTGCCAGGCGCGCCTCGAATTCACCGTCCCCGCGCGCGCGTTCACACCGCCACCGAAAATCGCCAGCGCGATCGTGACGTTGAAGGACCGCGCCGATCCCTACCCGCACCTCGACACGCTGGAGCGCGTCACCGCCGCCGCGTTCGGGCAACGCCGCAAGATGCTCCGCTCGGCGCTGCGCTCGCTGACGCCGGATGCGGACGCGCTTCTGAACGAGGCTGGATTAGAGCCGACCGCGCGCGCCGAAGAAATCGATCAAGCCGGCTTTCGCAAACTCGCCGACGCCTGGCGCGCGCGCGCCGCTTAACGTCGGCGCAGCGAGCCGGACCAAAGGATCGACGGGCCGCCGATAATGCCTGCGAAGAAGCCGATGTCGTAAATGACGCCGCCGCCCTCTTGGTACATGCGCGGCGCCCATGGCAGCGCGCCGCTGGCAAATTCATTGATCGCTGACACGAGAAGCGTGAGCGGCGCGATCAGGCCGTGCCAAAATCCGAGGACGAGTAACGCGACGCCGCCGGACTCTGCCGCCTCCTGGGAATCGCCCGAGCCAGCCGCGCAGGCGCCGAGGCCCACTGCCAACAACGCAATGCCAACGTACTTCGCAGTCTTGTTTGGCCCGAAAGCAAGCTTACGCGGCGCGACATGATCAAACATGGATGGTCTCCCCTCCGCGGCGCGACCACATGCGATCAATCAAATTTTGAGAAAGCAGAGGCGCTGAGCGCGGTAGATGGTGAACGACTGGGAACCCCTAAAGTTCCATGATCCGCGCGCCGCTCAAATTCCCTGCTTCAATCGCTCCACATGAATCTTCAGCCAAAGCTGGCGCGCGCGCTTTAAGCGTTCGGCGGCGAGGATTTGTTTGATCTGCGTGAGCGTCTGCTCGAGCAGCGTGTTCACGAGCACGTAATCGTACTCTTCCCAGTGCGAAATCTCATCGAGCGAGCGCGCCATGCGCTTCTGGATCACTTCGTCGCTATCCTCTGCGCGCGCATGCAGGCGCCGTTCCAGTTCCGACATCGATGGCGGCAAGATGAAAATGCCAACCACGTCGAGCGGCTCTGCCGCGCGCAATGCACGGGCGCCCTGCCAATCGACGTCGAACAATACGTCTTTGCCTTGGATCAGCATGGCTTCGACTGGCGCGCGCGGCGTGCCGTAATGATTGCCGAAGACGAGCGCGTGTTCGAGAAACTCACCGGCATCGGCCATTTCCTCGAACTGGTCCTTGCCGAGAAACTTGTACTCGCGGCCATCCACTTCGCTCGGCCGCGCCGGGCGCGTCGTGGCGGAGACGGAGAGCGACATGTTGTCGTCCGCTTCCAAGAGCTTTCGCGCCAGCGTTGACTTGCCCGCCCCAGATGGGCTCGACAGCACGAACATAAGGCCGCGCCGCGCGACGTGTTCATTCAACATTGGCGGCTTGCTCCTTGATCTGATCGACCACGGTTTTGAGATCGAGCCCGATGCGCGTAAGTTCGAGATCCGCCGACTTCGAACACAACGTGTTCGCTTCGCGCGTAAGCTCCTGGCTCAAGAAGTCGAGCCGCCGGCCGGCCGGCTCAGGCTTTGTGATCAGCGCCCGCAATTCGCCCGCGTGCGCCGTCAACCGCTCCAGCTCTTCGGCGACATCGGCGCGCATCGCCGCCATCGCCGCTTCCTGCGCCACGCGCTGCGGATCGAGTTTGATGTCCGGCGCCAAACCTTCGAGCCGCTGCTTGATCCGATCAAGCGCAGCTGCCGGTGCAGCGCCCGCGGTTTTGCGCGCCGCGGCGATTAGAGCGTCGAGCTTGTCGGCGGCGTCACTGAAGATCGCCGCCAGCGTGCGGCCTTCGGCTTGGCGCGCTTCCGCCAAACCGGCCAGCGCCGTTTCGAACCCAGCCAACAATGCTGCTTCAAACGCCGAGCGCTCTTCTTCGCTCACCTCGGCGGCGTCTTCGCTAAGCAACACGCCGCGGATACTTAGCAATCCATCCCAGCGCGGCTTTTCGATCTTGCCTTCGCGCACCAATCCTTCGCCGGCATCGATCAATCGATCGACCAATGCAAAATCGATCTTCAACGGCGCGGCCACACCCGGATCGCGCGCCAGATTGAGCGAGGCCTGCAAGGAGCCGCGTTTGAACTTGGCGTTCGTCGCGGCGCGTGCTGGCGGTTCCAACGCGTCGAACCCTTGCGGCAAGCGGAGCTTCAGATCGAGCCCGCGCCCGTTGACGCTTTTTAGCTCCCACGTCCAACGCTGCCCAGCGTGTTCGCCTTCAGCCCGCGCAAAGCCGGTCATGCCTGAAATGGTCATGGAGGCTGATTACAGGGGAATCAGCGGCGGCGCATCCCCGCGCTTAGCGGCCCGCGCGCTCGGCGGCTAAACGCTCAGCCTCGATCTCGCGCCAGCGGCGGACATTGGCTTGATGCTCGGCCAAAGTGGCTGCGAACAAATGCCCGCCGGTGCCGTCGGCGACGAAGAAGATCGCGTTGGTGGCGGCCGGGCGCGCCGTGGCTTCGAGCGCTGCGCGGCCGGGATTGGCGATCGGCGTCGGCGGCAGGCCGTCGATGCGATAGGTGTTGTAGCCGGTGTCGAGTTCGATCTCGCTCTGGCGGATGGTGCGGCGATTGCCTTGTGCATCGACCAAGCGCCCATCGCGGCAGCGCGCCGGAAAGCGCAGGCAGACGCCGTAAATTATGGTGGGGTCGGTCTCCAGCCGCATCGGAATCCGCAAGCGATTGATGAACACGCCCGCCACCGTCGCCCGCTCCGACGGGATGCCAGTCTCGCGCTCGACGATAGACGCGAGCGTGACGAAATCCTCCACCGTCGTGATCGGCAAATCGGGCGCGCGATTGGCCCAGATTTCCGCCACCGCCTCATCGTGCGCGTCGCGCATCAGCTGCAGCAAAGCCGCACGCGTCATGCCACGCTGCACGTGATACGTATCCGGCAGGATCGAACCTTCTGGCGGCGCCTCGGGCATATCACCGGTCAGCACGTCGCTTTCTTCGATGATGCGCATCACCGCGCTCATCGTGATGCCTTCGGGAAAGGTGAGCGCGTGCTGCAGCGCATCGCCGCTCGTCATCATCTCAACGATCTCGCGCACCGAAGCACGCGCCGGGATTTGATATTCGCCCGCCTGCAACACGCCGCCGCCGCCATAGAGGCGGTTGGCGATGCGGAAGAGGAAGTCGTCGTTGATGAAGCCTTGTTCTTCGAGGTCCGCCCCGATCGCCGCACCTGAGGCGCCGCGCTCAACCATGAAGGCGCGATCTTCCGCGCTGGGCCCGGGGCGGCTCAGCGCGCTCGAGAAAAAGAAGTAGGCAAAAATGACCGCCGCTGCGCCGAGCGCCAGCAGCCAGAACAGGAAAGAACCGCCGCCACCGCGGCGAGCGGGTGCGCGCGCCATTAGTCCACCGCGGTCAGGATCACAGCGGCGTTCGTGCCGCCGAATCCAAACGAATTTGACATCGCTGCTCTCACTTGCCGTTTCTTGGCTTTATGAGGCGTCAAATCTATGGCGCTTTCGACTGAAGGATTGTCCAGGTTCAGCGTCGGCGGGACGATGCCGTCGCGGATTGCCAGCGCGCAGAAGATGGCTTCAACAGCGCCGGCGGCGCCGAGCAAATGTCCGATCGCTGATTTCGTCGATGACACAGATAGATTAGCGGCGGCGTTGCCGAACAAGCGCTCGATGGCGCGCAACTCGATCTCATCACCCAGCGGCGTCGAGGTGCCGTGGGTGTTGAGATAGTCGATATCGCCCGGCGTCATATTCGCATTTTTCAGCGCCGCCTGCATGGCGCGGAAACCGCCATCGCCATCTTCGGCGGGCGCGGTGATGTGATAGGCGTCGCCGGAGAGGCCATAGCCTTTGACCTCGGCGTAAATCTTCGCGCCGCGCGCCTTGGCGTGTTCGTATTCTTCCAGCACCAGGCAGCCCGCGCCCTCGCCCATGACGAAGCCATCGCGATCCTTGTCGTACGGACGCGAGCCCTTCTCGGGCGCATCGTTGAAATTGGTCGACATCGCGCGCAAGGCGCAAAAACCGGCCATCGCCAGACGGCAAACGGCGGCCTCGGCGCCGCCGGCAATCATCACGTCGGCGTCGCCGTACATGATCAACCGCGACGCATCGCCAACTGCATGCGCGCCAGTGGCGCAGGCCGTCACGACTGCGTGGTTTGGCCCACGGAAACCGTGGCGAATGGAAACTTGGCCGGACGCCAGATTGATCAGCGCACTCGGAATAAAGAACGGCGAGATCTTGCGCGGGCCGTCGCGGTCCAAAATGGCTTGGTTGGCGCCAATCGCTTCGATGCCCCCAATGCCGGAGCCGATCAGAACGCCGGAACGGTTCTTATCTTCGTCGCTCTCGGGCTTCCAGGCGCTATCGGCCACCGCTTCGTCAGCAGCGGCGATGGCGTAGAGGATGAAATCTTCGATCCGGCGCTGTTCTTTCGCCGACAACGTGTTGTCAGGATTGAAGGCGTGCACATCGCCCGTCCCGCCGGCGCGGCCATCGCTGCGCGGCACCACGCAAGCGATCTGGCACGGCAGATCGTCCACCTTGAAGTGTTCGATCCGATTTGCGCCGGACTTGCCTGCGAGCAGCCGTTCCCACGTGGCTTCGCGGTTCGCGGCCAGCGGGGTAACGAGCCCTATGCCAGTGATGACAACGCGCCGCATCAGCGCGGCAGGGCCTTAGCCCTGCTTCTCCGAGATGAATTTCACCGCGTCGCCGACGGTCTGAATGTGCTCAGCCGCGTCGTCCGGAATCTCGATCCCGAACTCTTCTTCAAACGCCATGACGAGTTCGACATTGTCCAAGCTGTCGGCGCCCAGATCGTCGATAAAGGAGGCCTTCTCGACCACCTTTTCCGGCGGGGCTTCGAGGTGCTTGATCACGATCGCCTTAACGCGCTCAAAAACTTCCGACATGCACGCCTCGCCAAGTGCTGAAAAATTGGTCACGTCCCGAAGAACGCTTGTGAGCGGCCTTTTGACCACAGCAGGGCCAGGGCGCAAGCCCTTTTCACCACCCCCCCTGCAAGGCGGCCCCTCAGATCATGGCCATGCCGCCGTTCACATGCAACGTCTGGCCGGTCATGTAGCTCGCCTCGTCGCTCGCCAGGAAGACAGCGGCGGCTGCTACATCAGAGCCCTCACCGAGCCGGCCGGCTGGAATCTTCGTCATTAGAGCCGATTTCTGCGCCTCGTTGAGCACGTCTGTCATCGGCGATGAGATAAAGCCCGGCGCGATGCAATTGGCAGTGACGTTACGGCTGGCGACCTCGGCCGCCATCGCCTTGGTGAAGCCGATCATGCCGGCTTTGGAGGCTGCATAATTCGCCTGTCCGGGGTTTCCAGTGACGCCAACGACCGAGGTGATGCCGATGATCCGGCCCCAGCGGTTCTTCATCATCGTCTTCAGCGCCGCGCGCGAGAGCCGGAAATAGCCCTCGAGATTGATCTTCAGGACGCTCTGAAAATCCTCGTCCTTCATGCGCAGCAACAGCCCATCCTTGGTGATGCCGGCGTTAGCCACGAGGATATGAAGGTTGCCGCCCAAAGCTGCTTCAGCCTGCCCCACCAGCGCATCGACCGCCGCCGGATCGGAGAGATTGCACGGCGTGATCACGTGATCGCCGCCGAGTTCAGCTTTGATCTTTTCGAGTGCTTCGATGCGGGTACCCGACAGCGCGACGCGCGCGCCTTGCTGGGCCAGCGCCTTTGCAATCGCGCCGCCAATGCCGCCCGAAGCGCCCGTCACGAGCGCGGTTTTTCCGCTAAGATCGAACATGGAGAACCCCCTTCTGCGGCCCTGTTATTCCGCGCGCACCGCCGCCGCAAGTTTCAACACCGTGTTCCAATTTCGCGCCGTACCCAGCTTCGGCGTCTTCAGCTTCGACTGCCCCTGGCCTTTCGGAAACTTGATGTAGAGACAGCCCCTGCCCTGAGCGAACTCTTCGCCAGTGAGCGCGCTTTTCTCCATCGCCTCAACCTCGGCCTTGCTCGCGGGCGCACGCATGAAGGTCACGACCATGAAGGTCGGCGCATCCTTCGTGAACGCCTTGAACGGATTGGCGGCAATGATCGCATCCAGCTGTGCGGCGTCGCGGACGAACACGTCCGTCTTCAGCCCGAGCCCTTCGAGGATCACTTCTTCTAGTTTCGCCTCAAGCTTCGCGCCCTTGAGCGCCGACGTAAGCACCACATTCCCGCTCGCGAGCAATGTGCGCACATCTTCGAAGCCCGCTGCCTCAAGCACTTCGCGCAGCTCCGCCATCACGACTTGCCGCTTGCCGAGGTTCACCCCGCGCAGAAGGGCGACTTGGCGCGTCACACCCTCTTCGCGAACGCTTCCAAATCCGCCGGCTCATTCAGCGCCAACGTCTCGACGTCCGGCGCGTTGCGCTTGACCATGCCGGAGAGCTGTTTGCCGGCGCCAACTTCGATGAAGCGCGCCACGCCGCCTTCACTCGCCATCCACTCGACGCTTTCGCGCCAGCGGACGCGGCCCGTGACCTGCTCCACCAAAAGCTTGCGCACCGTCGCCGGCTCATGCACCGGCCGCGCCGTTATGTTGGCCACGAGTGGCGGCGCAAACGTAGCGATCGCAGCGCCTGCCAGCGCTTCCGCCATCGCGTCCGCAGCCGGTTGCATCAGTGGCGAGTGGAACGGCGCGGAGACGTTCAACGCAATGGCGCGCGCGCCCTTTTCCTTTGCGTACGCCAAAGCTGCATCGACGCCGGCCTTCGAACCGGAGATGACGACGTTGCCGACATTGTTGTCATTGGCGACCACGCACGGCCCGGCTTCGGCGCCCTTGGCCGCGATCTCCTCGGCCAGCGCCACATCGACCTTGCCGATCAGCGCCGCCATCGCGCCCTCACCCACTGGCACGGCCGCCTGCATGGCGTTGCCCCGCACGCGCAACAGCTTCGCCGCATCTGCAATTGAAAATGCGCCAGCCGCCGCCAGCGCCGAATATTCCCCAAGCGAATGCCCGGCCACGAAGGCGGCCTTGCTGGGGGCCACGCCAAACTCCCGCTCCAGCGCCCGCATCGCCGCCAGGCTCACCGCCATCAGCGCCGGCTGGGCGTTGGCCGTCAGGGTCAGCTCATCGGCTGGACCCTCAAAGATGAGCCGCGAGAGCTTTTCCCCCAGCGCTTCATCGATCTCCTGGAACACCTCGCGGGCGGACGCGAACGCGTCATGTAGACCCCTGCCCATACCGGGCGCCTGGCTTCCCTGGCCTGGAAAAATGAAGGCTATGCTCATGGGGCGCGGCTTAGAGCATGGCTGGCGGGGCGACAACCACCGGCCCGGCCTTGCATTCCTGGTTCGTTTCGCCTAACTCCCCGCCTTCGCGATCGGCGGCCCCGGGGCAAATCCTTGCGCCCGGGGTCCATCGTTTGGGCAGGTATCTTCCCCTGCCTGGGCGCCGCCGATCTTCAGGAAGGCTAAAATGGCATTCTACGAACACGTGCTTATTGCGCGGCCAGAGATCTCGCCGCAGCAAGTCGATGCGCTCATCGAAGAGATCACCAACACCATCAAGGAACTGGGCGGCGCCACCACCAAGACTGAGTATTGGGGCCTCCGGAACCTAACCTACCGCATCCGCAAGAACCGCAAGGGCCACTACGCCCTGATCAACATCGATGCGCCGGCGCCTGCCGTGCACGAGTTGGAGCGGCGCTTGCGCATCAACGAAGACGTCCTGCGCTTCAAGACCATCCGCGTCGAAGAGCTGGACGAAGAACCCTCGCCGATCCTGGCCCGTCGCGACCGCGACGAGCGCCGTCGCGCGCGCCGTGAAGGCGGCCGCGACGGTGAAGATGGCGGCGAATTTGAAGGCGGGGAGGACTAAGCCATGGCCCAGAAGATTCAAAAAGGCGCCCCGAAGTTCAACATCTCGAACATTCCGGCACGCCGTCCGTTCGGCCGCCGGCGCAAGGTTTGCCCGTTCTCGGGCGATGCGGCGCCGAAGATCGACTACAAGGACGTGAAGACGCTCCAACGCTACATCAGCGAAAAGGGCAAGATCGTCCCGGCGCGCATCACCGCCGTTTCCGCCAAGAAGCAACGCGAACTCGCGCGCGCCATTAAACTGGCTCGCGAACTCGCTCTGCTTCCGTTCGCCGTTCAATAAGGGAGACAGGCACATGCAAGTCATCCTGCTTGAGCGCGTCGAGAATCTCGGCGCCATTGGCGACGAAGTGAAGGTGCGCGACGGTTTCGCCCGCAACTTCCTGCTGCCGCAAAAGAAGGCGCTGCGCGCGACGGAATCGAACCGCAAAGTGTTCGAAGAACAGCGCGCACAGATCGAAGCCCGCAACGCCGAAGCCAAAGCCGCCGCCGAAAAAGCGTCGGGCAAGGTCGATGGTCAGAGCTACATCCTCATTCGCTCAGCCGGCGAAGCGGGTCAGCTCTACGGTTCGGTCTCCTCGCGCGACATCGCCGACGAGATGGTCAAGGCCGGTGCCAAGATCGACCGCAACGCGGTCGTTCTCGACAAGCCGATCAAGAATATCGGCGTTCACGAAGTGCGCATCCGCCTGCACGCGGAAGTGTATGCAAACGTGAAGGTCAACGTGGCGCGCTCGGCTGATGAAGCCGAACGCCAAGCGAAGGGCGAAAACGTCATCACGGCGGCGCTAGAAGCCGACCGCGCCGACGCCGACGCCGCCGCGAAAGAACTGGCCGCGAACTCGATCACCAACGATCCGTCCGCACGCGCCGAATAAACGCGTCCTACTTGGACTCAGTTGAGGGGCCGTTATCCGCGAGGGTAACGGCCCCTTCGCTTATGGCGCTGACGAGCCGGAACGGCTTGCCGCTATTGATGGGCCGCGCAAACACTTGGCCCGGCGCCGCTAAAGCCACAGCGCAGATCGCGGCGTCGCGCGTGTCATAGGCGCGACCGATCGAGAAGAGATTGCGCTGAATGCCCCACGCCTCGAGCGCCGCGCGCTGACTGTGAGCGGCGACAATGGTTTCGTGGAAACCAATCTGAGTCACGAAGACTTTGTGCGGTGAGCGCGATCCGGGCATGCTGGGTAGGCGCAGCCGGCCCGGAAATGGGGTCACGAAATTTTCGGCCGGCGCGGCGTGATTCTGTTGTTCCGCGTCAACAACAAAGACCTGGGCACGACTCGCGAAAAGCGGCGTCAAGGTTTCGGCGCGTAAACGATTGCCGCCCCGAATCGCGTCATCTTGCCGTCATGTCGAACCAGCCTGCCCTCCCTCTTTCTGTTCCCAACGCGCCGCAACCGGCGCGCGCCGCGCCGCATAATCTCGAAGCCGAGCAAGCGCTGCTCGGCGCCATTCTGTTCGACAACGAGACCTACAACCGCATCAATTCGAACCTGCGCGAGAAGCACTTCTTCGACCCCGTACATGGCCGCATCTTCTCAGCCTGCGCCGATCTGATCTCCGCCGGCGAACTCGCGGACGGCGTTACGCTGAAAGAGCGGTTTGCACGCGACGGCGGCATCAAGGAAATCGGCGGCGCCGTTTATCTGATGAAGCTGATGGAGTCGGCCGCACCGCTCTCCGCCCAAGCGCAATCCTACGCCGACCTCATCTACGACCTCGCATTGCGGCGCGAACTGATCCGGGTCGGCAACGTCATCGCCGATCTCGCCGAAAACCCGCCGGACGACCACGACGCCGAAGACATTATCGAAGAAGCCGAACGCACGCTCTTCACGCTCGCCGAAAGCGGCCAGGCCAATAGCGGCTTCGCGCATTTTTCAAAGGCGCTCGCGTCGTCGATCGAAAGTGCGGCCGCCGCTTACGAAAGCGATACCGAAGTCTCCGGCCTCGCCACCAATTTCGACGATCTCGATCGCATGATGGGGGGCCTGCACGGCTCCGACTTGGTCATTCTCGCCGGCCGCCCCTCGATGGGCAAAACCGCGCTCGCGCTCAACATCGCGTTCAACATCGCCCGGAATAAGCTGGCGCACGACCAGGCGCCGGAGCACGAAAAGCCGACCACCAAGGGTGGCATCGTCGCCTTCTTCTCGCTCGAAATGAGCGCCGAACAGCTGGCCACGCGCTTGCTCTCCGACGCCGCGGAGATCGAAAGCGATCGCATCCGCCGCGGCAAGATTTCCAACCGCGAGTACGAAAAGCTCACCGAGGAGGCGACCAACCTGCAGCGCCTGCCGCTGCACATCGATGAAACCGGCGCCATCGGCATCGCCCAATTGCAGGCGCGCGCGCGGCGTCTGAAGCGCACCGTCGGCCTCGATTGCATCGTCGTGGACTACCTCCAGCTGGTCACCGGCTCGTCCAAGAAAACCGACGGCCGGGTCCAAGAAGTCTCCGAGATCACGCAGGGCCTGAAAGCGCTCGCCAAGGATTTGCACGTCCCGGTCATTGCGCTGTCGCAGCTGTCGCGGCAGGTCGAAAACCGCGAAGACAAGCGCCCACAACTCTCCGACCTGCGCGAATCCGGCTCGATCGAGCAGGACGCGGACTCGGTGCTATTCGTTTATCGCGAAAGCTATTATCTAGAGCGCGCCGAACCGCGCGAAGGCACTGACGAGCATATTGCGTGGATGCGGAGTGTGGACGAAGTGCGCAATCAGGCCGAAGTCATTATCGGTAAGCAGCGTCACGGTCCGATTGGGAAAGTGAAGCTCTTCTTTGACAGCCGCTACACCAGATTCGGCAACCTCTCCGCCCGCTCGTGAGCCGCGCAGGCTTGCGCGCTTAACGGTCGATCACGCCGCGATCGTCGAGAACTGGCGCTTCTTCAAGAAGCAGGCGCCGAACGCCGCCGTATCCGCCGTTGTCAAAGCGGACGCGTACGGCCTGGGCTCGATCGGCGCCTCACGCGCGCTCGCGCAGGCTGGCGCACGCGTCTTCTTCACCGCGACACATGGCGAAGCCGTTCTGGTGCGCAAGGCGCTCGGCGAAGGACCGCAAATCTTCGTGCTGAATGGACCGACTGCTGAGGACGTCGGCGCATTCGCATCCGCCAAGCTGACGCCAATCCTCAATTCGATGGCGCAGATCAAATTATGGGACGCCCGCGCCCCCGCCGGCCTTCACATCGACACTGGTATGAACCGCCTCGGCATCGGCCCCGAAGAATTGACCGACAGCGTGCGCGCGCTGAAAGACGTGTCGCTCGCCATCGTCATGAGCCACCTCGCCTGCGCCTCCGAAGTGAAGCACGAGATGAACGCGCTGCAGCTGAAGCGCTTCGTCGATGCGGCGACGCTCTTCCCGAAAGCGCCGCGCAGCCTCGCCTCCACCGGCGGCGTGCTCATTGGCCCCGATTATCATTTCGATCTCGTCCGCCCCGGCGTCGGCCTCTACGGCTCCGGCGGCCTCGACGCCGACAATCCGAAGCTCAACGCCGCCGCAACGATTGAAGCGCCGATCTTGCAAGTGCGCGATGTATTGCCTGGCGAAACGTTCGGCTATGGCGCGACGTTCACTGCTGCACAAAAGATGCGCACCGCCACCGTCGGGCTCGGCTACGCCGACGGCTACTTGCGGTCACTGAGTACGCGCGGCTATGGCTTCCTGGCGGGGGCCAAGCGGCCCATTCTGGGGCGCGTGAGCATGGATCTGATCATCCTCGATGTGACGGGGTGCGACGACGCACAACCCGGCGCGATGGTCGAATTCCTCGGCCCCAACGCGCCGCTCGATGACATCGCCGCCCTTGCCGGCACCGCGCCTTACGAAATCCTGACGACGTTCGCCGGCACCGTCCGCAAGACCGGCGTGCGCTGATGAACCCGTTTGCATCGATAGGCCGCGGCACCATCGGCATGTTGTCCGAGATTGGTCGCTTCTCGGCCTTCGCCGGCCGCGCCATCGCCGCCGTGTTTTCGCCGCCGCTTTTTCTCGGCCAGTTTCTGCGTCAGTGCTGGCAGATCGGTTATCTCTCGCTGCCCGTCATCGGCATCACGGCGGTCTTCATCGGTGCAGCGCTGGCGCTCAACATCTATGTCGGCGGCGCGCGCTTCAACGCTGAGCAGTTCGTGCCCAACATCGTCGTGCTCGGCATCACGCGCGAACTCGGCCCCGTGCTTGCAGGCCTGATGCTCGCGGGCCGTGTCAGCGCCGGCATCGCCGCCGAGATCGGCACCATGCGCGTCACCGAACAGATCGACGCGATGACGACGCTCTCGACCGATCCGTTCCGCTATCTGATCGCGCCACGCGTGCTGGCCGCAACGTTGACACTGCCAATCCTGGTGCTGGTCGCCGACATTATCGGCGTCATGGGCGGCTATCTCATCGCGGTGAACAGCCTCGACTTCAACGGCGCGGCTTACTTGCGCAACACGTTCGATTTCGTGGAAGCGCAAGACGTCATCCTCGGCCTCGTCAAAGCCGGCGTGTTCGGCTTCATCATCGCCGCCATGGGCGCATATCAGGGCTATCACTCGAGCGGCGGCGCGCTCGGCGTCGGCCGCGCCACCACCAACGCCGTCGTCGGCTCGATCGTGCTGATCCTGGCCGTCAACTACCTCATCACTGCGTTATTCGTGGAGTGATGTGATGGCCGCCAAACTCGAACTCGTCGGCATCAAGAAAATGCTCCGCGGCCGCCAGGTGCTCGACGGCGTCGATATCGACGTCAACGAACGCCGCTCGCTCGTCATCATCGGCGGCTCGGGCCAAGGCAAATCGGTGACGCTGAAATGCGCGCTCGGCCTGATGAAGCCGGACTCCGGCCAAGTGCTGGTCGACGGCGCCGATGTCACGCGCATGCCGCCGGAAATCCGGCAGCGCGTCATGCGCAAGTTCGGCATGTTGTTTCAAGGCGGCGCGCTGTTTGACTCGCTCGGCGTCTGGGAAAACATCGCCTTCCGCCTGATCAACGCCGACAAAGTGAGCCGTGCCGACGCGCGCGAGCGCGCCATTGAAGCGATGCGCAAAGTCCGCCTCTCGCCCGATTTCGCCGACGTACGCCCGATCGAACTTTCCGGCGGCATGCAGAAACGCGCCGGCCTCGCCCGCGCCATCATAGCCAAGCCCGACATCCTCTTTTTCGACGAACCCACCACCGGCCTCGACCCGATCACCGCCGACGCCATCAACGATCTCATCGTCGAGATGGTGAAAGAACTCGGCTGCGCGGCTGTCTCGATCACGCACGACATGGCGAGCGCGCGCAAAATCGCCGACGAAATCGCCATGCTGCACAACGGCAAAATCGTCTGGCGCGGCCCCACCGCCTCGCTCGACTCAAGCGGCAACGCCATGGTCGACCAATTCGTCGCCGGCCGCGCCGAAGGGCCAATCCAGGCTGTGGTGTGAGCGGGCGCGTTTGCTAAGCTCACACGATGAGCGAAGCTAAGCCGCCGACCCGCGAGCCTTACTACATCGACAACGAGTCCGACCACGGCTGGCCCCTCGATCAGTGCGCACGCGGCTTGTTGTCGACGCTCTGGGGCTTCGTTTACAGCCCGCGCGATTTCAAGGGCTCAGCAAACGGCCACACCTGGCTCGCGCATCATGACGAGAACAACGCCCGCATCGCCTTCACCTCCGACAAAGGCGACGGCCAGGTGCAACTCTCCACGCACGAAAGCCACTGGGTAAGGATCGAAGTCTTCGTCTCCGGCGCACTCATCTTCCGCGCCTGGGCCGACGAACCGTACGAAGAAAAAGAATTCTGGCCAGACGGCGCCGATGGCATCGTCCCGCCCGATGGCGATCCGCCCGGCCGCATCTCCAAACGGGGCAGCTGGCTCCAGATCAGGTGCGCCAACTTCCCCGGCGTGCGACCGGACGCATACGGATACTGGAACATCGAATTGGCTGATCTCGACGTCATCGTTGTGAACACAACTGAGTAAGCGCCTACTTCAGCGCATCCCTCAGGATGGTGTTGTGATCGAAGCTCGTCAGAGCGCCTTGGCGATGACCGCATCAAGCGCTTCCGGCTTCGTCGTCGGCGGGAAGCGCTTCAGCACTTTACCGTCACGACCGATCAGAAACTTGGTGAAATTCCATTTGATCTTGCGTCCGAGCAATCCGCCGCCCTTTGCACGCGTCAGATGCTCATAAAGCGGATCAGCCTTCGGCCCGTTCACATCTATCTTCGCGAACATCGGAAACGTCACATCGTAAGTGAGCGAACAGAAATTCTTGATCTCGTTCTCGTCGCCTGGTTCTTGCTTGCCGAACTGATTGCTCGGGAAGCCCAGAACCGCAAAACCGCGATCGGCATACTTGCGATGCAGCGCCTCCAGCCCCTGGTACTGATAGGTGAAGCCGCATTGGCTCGCCGTGTTGACGATCAGCAGCACCTTGCCGCGATATTCGCCCATCGAACGCTCGGCGCCGTCGATGTCGCGCGCGGTGAAATCATAGATGCTTGCCATTATTCGCGGTCTTCCTCTTCGCAACGGCGCGCCGTGATGTCGCTCGCTAGTCCGCCTACAGGACCGAACGCGCCAATGAGATCGTCCGTCACCGGCGCGCTCACATCGAGATGAAACGTGCGCGTCTCAGCAGTCGGTTCGCTTTCGCTATCGAGCAGGCTCACGCTCAATACGACGCGATTGTTGTCCGCCGTCGCCCAACTGCCGCGATACGAGATCACGTTCCCGGGCGTGGTCGTGTAATCGTAATATTGCACCAGGTCGTCGGCATCGAAGACGAGATCATAGAGCCCGCAATCGCGCTCGAACGACCACAGACCGATCAACGCTTCGGACTCCAGCGTGAACGGCGCCTCTGATATTTGACCAACGCCCGTCGATCCCGCGCTCGCGTCCTCCGGCGTTTGCGCCGGTGCGGATGTCTGCCCGCACGCAGCGAGCGCGAGCACCATCAGAGCAGCAAAAGCGATGCGCATGCGACTGCCTCCTTACATCGATTGACGCGGGCCGCGGCGGTTCGACATCGTGAAAACGCTGGCGAGACCAATCAACGGGCCGATCACAAAATAGCCAAAGCCCGCCATCGGCGACCATGGCTGCGGCAAGATCAGCGCAGCGACAACCACCAGGACGCCGGTGAACACATGCACGCCCTGCTGCCACTTCGCAAAGCGCGTCAGCTGGCGCTCGCGCGGGCTGAGTTCCAGTTGATCGACACGGCTAAGCGCGTGCGCATAGAGAACGAACAGCATCAGGAACACCGCCGCATAGCCGCCCGACATGAAGATCAGAGCATCGCGCCCCTCGATGACCGACATCGGCGCTGTCGGCGCGCCCTGGAACACTGAGCGCAGGAAGGCCGACAACATCGTCGCCAGATATTTGAGCGGATAGACGAAAAAGAGGATGAGGAAGAGCAGCGCCGCGTTGATCGTAGTCGTCCAGCCGTCTTCGAGCGCGTAGCGGCGAAAGAAGATGTAGTGCGAATGCCAAAGCAGAAGCAGGATCGCGAACGCCGCCGCAAAGCCCGGAAAGCCCCAAAGCAAATCACGCAGCTCGCCAAACGATTCCGGCGGCGAATTGGAGACGACCAGCAGCGTCAGCGCGAACGCGAACACCATGTCAGTGAGCGCCTCGACGCGCGTCGGGTTGCCGCCGCGCCACTCAAAGTCGCGCTCGCCCTTCAGGGGATGCAGCTCTCGGATCGCCATCATGGCCACGCTAGCAAGCCTATCCGCTGTCGTCCGCTCCTTATCAGAACTGGCGCACCGCACTTTTGTTCTGTATATGTTCTCGGCGCGTCAGATAGGCTGGTGTGCGGAGATTCGAGCAAACCATGGCCAAGTCCGATCACGTGTTCACCTGCCAGGCCTGCGGCGCGATCTGGCCTAAATGGGCCGGAAAGTGCGACGCGTGCGGCGAGTGGAATACGCTGGTTGAAGAAGCGGCGCGTCCAGTCGTCCCCGGCTCGCTCGCCACGCCCACCGGCCGCAAGAGCAAAGCGCTCAGCTTCGTCGAACTCACCGGCGAGAGCGATCCGCCGCCGCGCTTGGCGACCGGCATCTCGGAGTTTGACCGCGTCTGCGGCGGCGGCTTGGTGCCAGCCTCGGCCATCCTGATCGGCGGCGATCCGGGCGTCGGCAAATCCACCTTGCTGCTGCAAGCCGCCGCAGCGCTCGCGCGCAGCGGCCACAGCGTCGCTTACGTCACCGGCGAAGAAGCCGAAGCGCAAGTCCAGGATCGCGCGCGCCGTCTCAAAGCCGGCGACGCGCCAGTACAGCTCGCGGCAGAGACCGATCTGCGCAAAATTCTCGAGGGCCTGAAGGCGCTGAAGCCCGATGTCGTCATCGTCGATTCGATCCAAACCGTGTGGGCCGACGGCGTTGAGGCAGCGCCCGGCACCGTCGCGCAGGTGCGCGCCTGCGCCCACGAATTGGTGCGTTTCGCTAAGAAAAGCGGCTCAGTTTTGATCCTCGTCGGCCACGTCACCAAGGACGGGCAGATCGCCGGCCCGCGCGTGGTCGAGCACCTGGTCGACGCCGTGATCTATTTCGAAGGCGAGCGCGGCATGCCGTTCCGCATCCTGCGCGCCGTCAAAAACCGCTTTGGCCCCACCGATGAAATCGGCGTGTTCGAGATGATCGATGCCGGCTTGGTGGAAACGCCAAACCCGTCTGCGCTCTTTCTCGGCGCGGGCGGAGAACGTCCATCAGGCGCGGCGGTGTTTGCGGGCGTCGAGGGTTCGCGCCCCGTGCTCGTCGAAATCCAAGCGCTCGCCGCGCCAACAGCTTACGGCACGCCGCGCCGCGCGGTCGTAGGCTGGGACTCAGCTCGTCTCGCCATGATCCTCGCAGTTCTCGAAACGCGCTGCGGCCTCTCCTTCTCGGGGCGCGACGTCTATCTCTCCGTCGCCGGGGGCCTGCGCATCACCGAGCCAGCCGCCGATCTCGCGGTCGCGGCCGCGCTCGTGTCATCGCTGACTGACAACCCGCTGCCGCCGGAATGCGTCGTGTTCGGCGAGGTCGCGCTTTCCGGGGAAGTGCGTGCGGCCGGACGCTCGGACTTGCGCCTGAAGGAGGCCGCGAAGCTTGGCTTCACTAGCGCCTTTGCCCCGCCGCAAAAGCGCAATGGCGGCAGCGAAGGCGTGAAGGTGCGCACGATCAAACACATTGCCGACCTGGCCGCCGTGCTAGGGGCCGAACCTGGCTGATGCACGCCCGGCGCGAATCGATGGGCGCGAAATGCTCCGCTGCCGAAACGGGCGCCCGATAGGCTTTCCTTTGCCCGGCGGGGCGGTTAATCCGTCTGACGGGCGCTTCATGAACACGAAGCGGTAGGGGTGGGAGCGGCTCGAATGGATCTCGGCTTCACTTGGTTCGACTTCGCGGCGCTGGTCGTTTTGGGCCTGTCGGGCGTCATGGCCTTCGCCCGCGGCCTCATTCGCGAGGTGTTTTCGATCATCGCCTTCATCGGCGCTGTCATCGCAGCTGTGTTTTTCGCCGGCATGCTGTCGCCGCTGGTCGAAAGCTTCACCCCGCTTTCCGGGCCTCTGGCATCCGTCGCTGCAGGGCTCTTAGTGTTTCTGATCGTCTTTATCGTGATCACCGTGATCACCTCGACGGTCGCCAAAACCGCGCATCAATCCACGGAAATCGGCTCTTTTGACCGCGCTGCCGGTCTTGCGTTCGGCATCCTCCGAGGGGTGCTGGTGGTGTCTTTGTTTGTGCTGCTGATGCGCCAAACCACCGCCGCCGACCCGGCGACGCCTGCAGATCCGATGCAAGACGCCATACGCGGCGCCAGAACCTACCCTATCTATAGCGGTGTCGCCTCCGCACTTGAGGCAGTCCTGCCACAGGCTCGGGAGCGCGCGCGTGATATCATTGATCGTCGCAACGGCGAGTCGGCGCCCATTCCGCCGGCCGAGCCCGAGACCCAGGCCCCGCCTACCTGAGGACAAATGATCGCCGAGCGCCCCTCCCTCCACTTCCTCCAGGCGCCGGCAGACCCGGCCGATCGATGGGACCACGACGATAAGCCCCGCGAGGAATGCGGGGTGTTCGGGGTGTTCGGCAGCGAGGACGCATCCGTCCTCACAGCGCTTGGCCTGCACGGCCTTCAACATCGCGGCCAGGAAGGCTGCGGCATTGTCAGCTTCGATGCCGGACGCTTTTACACCGAGCGGCATCTGGGCCTCGTCGGCGAGCATTTCTCCGGCGCCGATGTCCCGGAGCGGCTGCCCGGCGCCTCCGCCATCGGCCACACCCGCTACGCCACCCAGGGCGGCACAATCCTTCGCAACGTCCAGCCGCTGTTCGCCGAACTTGCCTTCGGCGGCTTCGCCGTCGCCCACAATGGCAACCTCACCAACGCCCGCGATCTGCGCAATCGCCTGGTTCAGAACGGCGCTATTTTTCAGTCCACCTCCGATACTGAATGTGTCCTGCAATTGATGGCCAAATCGCAGCGCCGCGGCGTGGTCGAGCGCCTGGTTGATGCGCTGCATGACATCGAAGGCGCCTATGCGCTCGTCTGCCTGACCGACACGATGTTGATCGGCGCGCGCGATCCGCTCGGCATTCGCCCGCTCGTGCTGGGCGATCGCGATGGCACGCCAATCCTTGCTTCCGAGACATGCGCGCTCGACATGATCGGCGCCAATTTCGTCCGCACCATCGAACCGGGCGAAGTTATTGTCGCGGAGCGCGGCAAGTCTGGGAAAATTGAGCTCTCGAGCCACTTCCCGTTCGGCGAACGCCAAGCGCGGCCGTGCATCTTCGAATACGTCTATTTCGCGCGGCCGGACTCGGTGATCGATGGCCGCTCCGTCTACGAAATCCGCAAGCGTATGGGCCAAAGGCTCGCTGAAGAAACCGGTGTCGATGCCGATGTCATCGTACCAGTGCCGGATTCGGGCGTGCCCGCGGCAATGGGCTACGCGCTGCAATCGGGCGTGCCATACGAACTGGGCATCATCCGCAGCCACTACGCCGGCCGCACCTTCATCCAGCCCAAACAGGAAATCCGCGCGCTCGGCGTGCGCTTGAAGCACGCAGCCAACCGCGCCGCCATCAAGGGCAAGCGCGTCGTGCTCGTCGATGACTCGATCGTGCGTGGCACCACGTCGCGCAAGATCGTGCAGATGGTGCGCGAAGCCGGCGCCAAGGAAGTTCACTTCCGCAGCGCCTCGCCGCCGATCAAGCATCCGGACTTTTACGGCATCGATATGCCGGTCATCGCCGAACTGATGGCCGCGCAAATGACGCTCGAAGAAATGCGCAAGAGCCTCGGCGTCGATACGCTGGGCTTCCTTTCGGTCGAAGGCCTCTATTGGGCAATGGGCGCGGAAAAGCGCAACGCCGAGAACCCGCAATTCACCGACCACCCCTTCACCGGGGATTATCCAACACCATTGCTCGACTACGAAGCGCTGCGCGCCGGCAAGGACGAGCAATTGCCGCTGCTTGCGGACAAGGCGGCCGAGTGAGCGCAGCAGAGAAACGGGTGGCGCTCGTGACCGGAGCGTCGCGCGGCATTGGCCGCGCTGTGGCGCTCGAGCTGGCGCGCCGCGGCTGGCGCATCGTCGCCGTTGCGCGCGCACAAAAGGCGCTGGAAAAACTCGACGACGACATTCGCGCACTCGGCGGCGAAGCGACGCTGGTGCCACTCGATTTGAAGGACTATGCCGGCATCGATCAGCTGGGCGCGGCGTTGTTCGAACGCCACGGCAAACTCGATGGCCTCGCGGCTTGCGCCGGCGTGCTCGGCGCGGTGATGCCGGCGCATCAGGTGACGCCGAGCGTCATGGACGACGCGATGGGCGTGAACGTCATCTCGAACTATCGCCTGATCCGCTCCATGCACCCATTGCTACGCGCCTCAGATTCTGGGCGCGCGGTGTTTCTGACCAGCGGCATAGCCACCAAGCCGCTCGCTTATTTCAGCCCGTACGCCGCCTCGAAAGCAGCACTCGATGCGTTGGTGAAAACCTACGCGGCCGAACTCAACATCACGCCGATCAGGGCGAACCTGTTCAGCCCCGGCCCTGTGCGCACGGCTATGCGCGCCAAAGCGTTCCCCGGCGAAGACCCGATGACGCTGCCGACGCCGGCCGATGTCGCGCCCGAAATCGCGGACATGCTCGAGCCGAGCTACGCGGCAAACGGCGAGATTGTCCGCTACAGCCTCGCCTGAAAATGGCCGCGCCCTACGACGCCATCATCGTAGGCGCAGGTGCGGCGGGCCTCTATTGCGCTTTAAACGCGGGTCAGCACGGACGCCGCGTCCTGGTACTCGATCACAACGCCGAAGTCGGCGCCAAAATCCTGATCTCCGGTGGCGGCCGCTGCAACTTCACCAATTTGAATGCCAACGATCCGGCGCGCTTTCTCTCAGCCAATCCGCATTTCGCCCGCTCGGCCCTGACGCGACACACGCAACACGATTTCATCGCGCTCGTGCGCAAGCATGGCATCGCCTATTACGAAAAGACGCTCGGACAACTCTTCTGCGATGGCGCGCGATCGTCCGCTAACATTGTGCGCATGTTGCTAGACGAGTGCGCGGCCAGCGGCGTCGAAATCCGCACCAACTGCCGCGTGAGCGCCGTCAGCAAAGGCGAGCGCTTCACCATTGAGACCAGCCAAGGCGCGTTCGAGAGCAACGCGCTCGTCATCGCCAGCGGTGCGCTCTCGATCCCAAAGCTGGGCGCGACGGGTCTCGCCTACGACATCGCCAAACAGTTCAACGTGCCGATCGTGGCGACACGTCCGGGGCTTGTCCCGCTGACATTCTCCGACGCCGATCTCGCTTGGATGAAGCCGTTGAGCGGCGTCTCGGCAGAGGTAATCGCGCGCTGCAACGGCGCGACATTCCGCGAAGCTGCCCTCGTCACGCATCGCGGGCTCTCCGGCCCGGCGATCCTGCAAGTCTCGTCTTACTGGCCGCCTAGCGATGCGATCGAGATCGATTGGGCGCCGGATGCGCCCGAGGATTGGTTGGCGCAGCGCAAACGTGAGCGCCCGAAAGCGCAGATCAAATCGCTGCTCAGCGAAATTCTATCCGACAGGCTCGCAGGCGCCTTATCATCGGCGCTGCCGAACGGCGCTGTTGGAGGTTTGAAGGACGCCGCACTCATCGAAGCGATGCAAAGCGTGAAGCGCTGGCGCCTCACGCCCACCGGCAGCGAAGGCTACGCCAAAGCGGAAGTCACCGTCGGCGGCATCTGTGCTGACGCGCTTTCGCAGAAAACGATGGAGGCGCGCGCTGTGCCCGGCCTCTTCTTCGTCGGCGAGGCCGTAGACGTCACCGGCTGGCTCGGCGGCTACAATTTTCAGTGGGCTTGGTCGAGCGGCTGGGCGGCGGCGCAAGCGCTCTAACGGCTAGCCTTCGGCATCATCCGCGAACGGGTTTTTGCCGGCCTTCACGATTAAGCGGATCGGTGTTGCGGTCAGTTCGAACGCCTCGCGGATGCCGTTGACGAGATAACGCTTGTAGCTCTCGGGCATATCTTCGGCGCGCGAGCAGATCAGCACGAAGGTCGGCGGGCGGGCTTTGATCTGCGTGATGTAGCGCGGCTTGATGCGCTTGCCGCGCACCGCCGGCGGCGGGTGGCGCTGGATGGCGGCGTGAAGCCACTCGTTCAGATCCTTGGTTTTGACGCGCGCGGTCCAATCCTTGTGCGCCTTGTCGACCGCCTTCATCATGCGATCGAGGCCGACGCCCGAAAGCGCCGCAACGGCAGCAATCGGCGCGCCGCGCGCTTGCGGCACACGCTCGCGTGCAACCAGAGTGAGCTCTTCCAGATGTGCGCGCGGATCTTCAATCTTGTCCCACTTGGCGAGCACATAGACGAGCGATCTGCCTTCGCGCTCGACCAGGTCAGCGATCATCACGTCTTGCTTCTCGAACGCGTCAGCCGCGTCCATCACCAGCACGCACACATCGGCGAAGCGGATCGCATGTAATGTGTCGGCGACGGACATGCGCTCAAGCTTGGCTTGCACCTTGGCTTTCTTGCGCATGCCGGCAGTGTCGATGAGTTTGTACGGCTTGCCGCCCCACTGCCAATCGATGGCGATGGAATCGCGCGTGATGCCGGCCTCGGGGCCAACAAGGAGACGCTCCTCGCCGATCAGCGCATTGACCAACGTCGATTTTCCGGCGTTAGGGCGCCCGACGATGGCGAGTTGAATCGGGCGTTCGGCGTTCTCGTCGTCGATGCTGGCGGTGTGCTCGTGCGCAGCGATGGCGGCGTAGAGTTCGCTCATGCCTTCGCCGTGCTCGGCTGAGATCGCGATCGGTTCACCGAGGCCAAGCGCATAAGCTTCGTTGATGCCGATATCACCGGCGCGGCCTTCGGCTTTGTTGGCGGCCAACACCACCGGCTTGTCAGCACGACGCAACAAGGCGGCGAACGCTTTATCCAGCGGCGTCACCCCGACACGCGCATCGATCAAAAATAGGATCACGTCCGCCATGGCGATGGCGGTCTCGGTCTGTTCGCGCATGCGTGATTCGAGCGACGCATCCGTGACGTCTTCGAAACCGGCCGTATCAATCAGCGTGAACTGAAGGTCGCCCAGTTTGCCTGTCGCCTCGCGGCGATCGCGCGTGACGCCTGGCGTGTCGTCGACAATCGCCAGCTTCTTGCCGTGCAGCCGATTAAAGAGTGTCGACTTGCCTACGTTGGGGCGCCCGACGATCGCGAGCTTGATCGTCATGGCGCGCCATCGTTCAGCGGAACACGACGAGACGGGCGTCGTCGGTCACAACGTAGATATTGCCGTTGGCGGCGATCGGCGGAATGAAAACCGCTTGGCCGACACTTTCCGTCGCGACCGTATTGCCGCTCTCCGGGGTCACGGCGACGATGTCGCCCACGGAGTTCACCAGGATCAACCGACCGCCGACCATGATCGGCCCTTGCCAGGCGATGCGGCCGGTGCGGTTGTCTTCGTTCTCATAACGACGCAGCTGCGACACCCAATAGATGTTGCCGGTCGCCTTATCGAACGCACAAAGCTCGCCATCGACGCTAACGGCGTAAACGACATCGCCCGCCACCCAAGGCGTTTGCGTCGACGCGAACGGACGCGCCCACACGCGCTGGCCAGTGCGCAAATCTATTGAGGCGAGCACCCCCGAGTGGCTGGCGGCGTAAACGAAACCGTCTTCGACGGCGGGACGGCCGGCGATGTCGTTGATGGCGGAGAGCGAACTTAGACGTCCCGCGCGCGAAAGCGCGTCAGACCACAAGCGCCGACCGTTGGCGGCGAGGAGCGCCACCACTTCGCCGGATGCGAACGGTGCAATGACCGACTCGCCTGACACTGCCACGCTCGGCGCCGAGAGAATCCGCGCCGACTCCGCGATCGCTTGGAAATTCCAGAGCACCGCGCCGGTGCCGGCATCGAACGCCACCAGTTCGCTGTCGTTCGTGATGGCGTAAACGCGACCGCCTGCAACAGTCGGCGCCGAGTGGAACGGCGCGCCGGCCTGCTGACGCCAAGCTTCTTCGCCCGTCGTCGCGTCGAGCGCCACCATGATCCCGAAGCCGGTGCTGACAAACACGCGACCGCCAGAGACTGCGACACCACCGCCACGCGCGTTGCGATCACGGCGTTCGCCACGAATCTGGGTGTTCCAAATGCGCGAGCCGTCGGACGCGCTGACGGCTTGCACGCGGTGGTCGCCATCGAGGAAATACAGCGTCCCCCCGGCGATGACAGGCGGCGCTGCGATCTGGACGCTGCCGCTGGAGCCTGCGCCAAGATTGGAGCGCCAAGCGCGTTCGAGCACGCCGGCGCCACGCGAATTCGGCGGTGTGTTGTCAGCCGTTCCGCCAGGCTGGCTCCAATCGACTAGATCGACAGCGAGCGGCACCGTGATGGTCCGCGATTGCAGCGCGGTGTCGGGCGTCAAATCTTGTTCGAAGGCGAGGATCGAAACGCGGCCGTCCTGCGGCGCGGTTTGGCTGGGCGCCTCGCCACCATCGAACGGATTGAGCGCGCTGCCTACGCGGCTGACGGTCGAGCACGCCGACAACGCGGTCGCTGCTGCCAAAATGGCGATCGGTCCGAAACGGCTCATGGAGTTTCTCCTTCGGAAGGCGCGGGCGCAGCTGCGCCGTCCGCTGAGGTTGCCGGCGCGGGGCCGATGACTGCGAGAGCGACTTGCGCGCGCTGTTGCACCGCTTCGGGCGCGTCGAAAGCGAGCGTCAGATTTTCGAGCGTGTCGCGCGCGATATCGAGTTCGCCGGCCTCCCACGCTTCGATCGCGAGCAATTCGCGCGCGAGATACGAAAGGCGCGACTCGGATGCCACGAGCGGTGCGAGGCGCGTTTGCAGAGCGGGAAAGTCTTGCGTCTCGGCCGCGATGTAAGCGGCGCGCAATTGCGCCGTCTCGCGCATCAGCGGATCGCTCGCTTCTTCAGCGGCGGCGTCAAAACCAGCCAGCGCGCCTTCAAGATCGCCTTGCGCTTCGAGCACAGCGGCGTGTTCCATGCTCGCCATGGTGCGATAGACGCGCGGGCCTTCGCCGCGCAGCCGCTCGAACTCGGCTTTCGCGCCGTCGAGATTGCCGGCGCCCGCCAAGGCTTGCGCTTGCGCATACTCGTCGGCGGCTTCACGCGCTTGGCCCACACTGTAAGCGCGCCAAGCTTGCCAGAGGCCGACGCCTAAGATGATCGCTACGAACAAGCCAATGAGGTACGGCCCCCACCGCTTGGCGAACGTGAGCATGCGATCTTGGCGAATGCTCTCATCGACTTCGCTGACAAAACTGTCGGTTTCGTTGGTCACTAATCAGTCCTGACCGATAGGGCGCACGCGCACGCGCGCCGCCCATCCCCCTAAAATCGCCGGCAAGCTAGCCGCGCTTGTCTCCCCGGGCAACGCGGGGCTGCCGCGCCGCATTGACCCGCAGGGCATAAGTTTCGGCTGCGGCAGGAAAACGGCGGTTCCGGACATCGGCTGCATATTCAGCCACGGCCTTATCCATAGCCCCTTTGAGGTCGGCATAGCGGCGGACGAACTTGGGGGTCCAGTCAAATAGGCCCAGCATATCGTCGGTGACTAGGATCTGGCCGTCGCACTGGGCGGATGCCCCGATGCCGATGGTGGGGGCGCTGACAGCGGCGGTTATTTCGGGGGCGAGTGTTTCGTCCACGCCCTCGATCACGATGGCGAAAGCGCCGGCCTCATCAGCCGCTTTGGCCTCGGCCAGGACGATTTCGCGCTCTTCGGTGGTGCGGCCCTTGGCCCGGAACTTCCCATCGACGTTCACCGCCTGCGGCCGCAAGCCGACATGGCCCATGACCGGAATGCCGCGCTGGACCAGATAAGAGATCGTATCGGCGATATAGGTGCCCGCCTCGACCTTCACCGCCTGGGCGCCGGTTTCCTTCAAGACGCGCGTGGCGTTCGCGAAAGCCTGCTCAGCGCTGGCCTCGTAGGAGCCGAACGGCATGTCGACGACGACCATGGCCCGCTCGGCGCCGCGCATCACGGCTTGGCCGTGCATGATCATCATCTCGAGCGTGACGCCTACCGTATTGGCCATGCCGTGCACGACCATGCCGACGCTATCGCCGACCAGCAGCAGGTCGCAGTGCGGGTCAAGGATCTTTGCGGTCGGGGCCGTGTAGGCGGTCAGGCAGACAATCGGCTCGCCGCCCTTGCGTGCACGGATGTCGGGCGCGGTAACGCGGCGAACGGTTTCAGCATGACTCGACATCGGCGGGGCCTCGCTAAGCAGCGGTCAGGATTAGCCTTTGCTGCAGTGCAGCGCCAGCCGCGACCCCAGTCTGGAGAGGGTAAAGTCTGGAGGGCCCTATTCCTGGACCTGGCGATAAACCACCGCGCCGCCAGCCAGAGCGCCGAGCACCAGCAAACCTTGGCTGAGGCCAGCGCCGAGCGTCTGCATCATGCCTTGGACGCTGAAGGTGGGGGCCGAACTGATCGCGCTGTGGGCGCGGGCCACTTCAAGGCCAGCTGTGGCGAGGATTTCCTGGCCAAAGATGCCGACCAGACCATAAGCGCCATAAAGGATGGTCGCGCCAGCCGCAGCCATGCCGACGGCGTACGTCGTGTTGCGAACCTTGAGCGCCGCTTCACTGCGCGCGACGCCGCGGCCGACATTGACGGAGAAGCCGTCGTCAGCCGGTTCGTGGGCTTCCGCAAAGGAGCGCTTCAGCAGGGCGTCAAAGTCGTTCATGTCGCCGGTTCCAATAGCCGTCTCAGTTTTTCCGTCCCCCTTAGTACGTGTGATTTCACGGTGCCGAGGGGAAGACCCGTGATGTCTACAATTTCCGAGTGGCTTAACCCTTCTCCGTGGTTCAGCGTCACACACAATCTCTCAGCATCCGACAGCTTCGCAAGAGCCTTCTCCAGGTCGATCTTCGCGCCGGCCGCTGCTTCCGGAGTGCTCTCCTCGGCTGCGATTGGGGAAGCATCGTCGATCTCCTCGAAAATCGCCTTCTGCTTCCGTTTGGCCATCAGAAACGTCGTGACCGCAATCCTCCTAAACCAACCCGGAAAAGCAGCCGGGGTTTCTAGGTCTCTCAATCTATCCCACGCCTTGATGAACGCCTCTTGAGCCAGATCATCAGCTTCAGCGTGGCTGTTGCACATTCGCCTGAGCAGAGCCCGGGCCCAGCCTTGGCGACGCTTCACGAGCTCCCCAAAAGCCGCCTGGTCTCTGGCCTGGGCTGCGATAATCAGCGCAGCTTCTGTGGCCTGAGCCAGATTGAGGAACCCCCGTGCGGCCACCGATCACCACTCACTGGTCCTTCTTCTTGGCCGCATAATCCACGATGGCGAGCAGGATGAAAGCCACGCCGAGGGCGCCAAGAATAGCCGCCGCAGTCAGCATGCCGTTGCCGGAAAAGCCAGACGGATCAAACCCGCCGCTGAGGAAACTTGCCGCTACGAAACCCAGCGCCAGGGCCAGGAGGACGACACCACTGCCCAGCGTCCGGCGCGGGCGGTCCTGCTGCTGCTTTTGGCCCTCGGTCAGCGTTCGCATCAGCGCTGGATCAAGCGGCTGACCTTTTTCCAGGGCCTGCGAGATCAACTGGTGGGCGGACTGCTTGGTCCGTTCCTTCAGCCAGATCGGGACCAGAATAATAGCCCCCAGGAACGCAAAAAACGTAAACGGGACAAATACTTCGGCATCCATTATGGGTCTCCATAGCCCTAGGGACTTCGCCCCATTTACGTCATAGATGCCCGGGCGCCAGAGTTTGGATGCAGCTGCTCAGCGGGCCCCCACAGTGACTCGTTGTGACATGAGCCGGGCCACCCCGACCAGGGTCAGCATTGCCCCAGCCATGACTACCCCCTGCTCCAACGCGGCCATGTTGCCAGGAACCCACGCGAGCAGCGGCAGGACCAGCGCTGCAGCCGCCGCAGCCATCCCGGCGGTTCGAAGGAGAGCGAGCAGGGTCGCGGCTTTGAACCGGCGCTGCTCAGCGGCGCGGATAACCGCCAGGGTGAAGGCGGGATCGCGCGCTGGAGCGACTTTGGCGCCAAGGGCGCGCATTAGCCGGGCCTCACTGTCCATCACTGGCCTCCAACGCCCGCAGCAAGCGTTCGCGCCCGCGCGTCACATGCGATTTCACTGTGCCGAGCGGCATATTCAAGATCGCCGCTGCCTCACTGTGCGAGAAGCCCTCGCCAAGACAAAGCGCAACCGCCGCGCGTTGTTCATCCGGCAACTCGGCCATGGCGTTTGCAAGCGCCAGGCGATCTTCAATCGGCGCTTGCTCTTCGCCATTGTCTTGCGCGGCAAGCCAATCGCTGTCGCGCACAGCACCACGCGCATGTGAGCGCTTTGCGTCGCGCGCGATGCGAAAGCCAATGCCGCTGACCCACGAGCGGAAGCTCGAACGGCCTTCGAAGCGGCCCAGTTTCGCCCACGCAGTCACGAACGCCTCCTGTGCGATATCGTCAGCATCGGCCCAAGAGCCAGCAAAACGGCGCAAAAAACCGCGCACCGCTTGCTGGTGCGCGTCCACCAACGCTGCAAACGCCCGGCTGTCTCCCCGGCGCGCGGCGGCGATGAGACGCGCTTCGTCATGCGGACTCATCGTCTTTGCCGCGCTCACCCGGGCGCATGATAGCGAGCGCAAGACAACCCAGCGCGGTGACCGTCATTGTCGAGGCGACGACAAGAAACGCCGTCCGCTGCTCGGCCTCCGCATTGGCGAATGCAATCCAGAAGCCGAAGCCCAGCGCGGAGAAGACCACGACCTCGCTCCATGGCGGCTTCGCTTGGCTCGCTTTCGACAGCTGCTCGTAGATGATCGGCGGTGCTTCCTTGCCCGCTTCAAGCGCTGTCTTGATCACGTCCATCGCCTGCTTGCGCCGCTCGTGCTCGAGGTATTGCGCCCAAGCCGCGCCGAGCATCGCCACGGTGACGGCGCCGAAGATAAAGGCCGCCACCATCCAGTTCTCGTAGGTCCCAGAAATCATCGGACTTGAGCCTCCCAATTCAATGGTTGTAGCCGCCGCAAACCGGAACGGATGCGAGGTCTTGCCAGACAATACTAAAGCAGATACTTAAGTATAATGTTCAGGCAGGACGCGATCCTCGATCTGGCCTTCCAGGCCCTTGCCGATCCGAGCCGCCGCGCGATGGTGGACCGATTGGTCCAAGGACCAGCGACGGTCAGCGATTTAGCCAAGCCGCTGGCCATGAGCTTGCCCGGCGTCATGCAGCACTTGGCGGTGTTGGAAGCGTCGGGATTGGTGGTGTCGGAGAAAATTGGCCGCGTCCGGACGTGCCGGATTGAACCGAAGGTTCTCTCACAAGCCGAACATTGGATCGCCAAACGGCGCGCGCTTTGGGAGCGGCGACTGGATCGGCTCGGCGTATTTCTCGACGAAACCAAGGACGACTGATGCTTACGCTCTATGGCCACCCAATCTCTTCCTACACCTGGAAGGTTCTGACCGCGCTCTACGAAAACACCACGCCGTTCGAGTTCATCACGGTCGACCAAAACACCTACGTTGACTTCATTGCGCTTTGGCCGATGGGCAAGTTTCCGATCTTGCTCGATAGCGATCGCAAACGCATGGTGACGGAAACGTCGGTGATCATCGAATATCTTGACGCTTACTATCCCGGCAAAACCCGTTTCATCCCAACCGACCTCGATGCCGCACTCGAAGTACGCCGCTGGGATCGCGTGTTCGATCATTTGAACACGACCATGTCGAAAGTCGTCGTCGATAATATCCGCCCCGAGGGACAACGCGATCCATACGGCGTCGAGGAAGCAAAGCGGATCGTGCGTGGAATCTATGCCGTGATCGAAGCCCAACTTAGTCATGATGCGTTCATCACAGCCGGCAGTTTCACGCTCGCCGATTGCGCCGCCGCACCCGCGATCTGGTACGCCACACGCAACGTGCCGCTCGACGGCGCCTTTCCACGCATCGCCGCTTACCTTGAACGGCTCAAAGCGCGGCCCGCCTTCGCGCGCGCCGTGAAAGAATCCGAGCCGCTGTTTCATATGTATCCGGGAGCGTGAGCCATGCCGACAATCATTCACGCTGCGCTTGTTATGGAGCGCCGGTATAGCGCTTCGCCCAAGCGCGTGTTCGACGCTTGGGGCAATGTTGAAGCGCGCAAGCGCTGGTCGGCGCCCACACCGGAGATTGGCATCGAATACGAAGCCTCTGAGTTCCGCGAAGGTGGCCGCGACGTGAGCTATTGCGTCGAAAACGGCAAACGCGCGCATCTTGCCGAAGTCACTTACCTCGATATCCGCCAGGACCAGAGCATCGTCTTCGCCGAGGCCGTATCGCTTCACGGCGCAAAGCTTTCCACCGCATTGATCAGCGTTGAGCTTCTGCCGCACGGCGCCGGCACAGAGCTTCTGCTGACCATGCAGATCGCCGCCTTCGATGCGGAGATGGAAAATGGCTACCAGTTCGGCTGGTCGGCCGCGCTCGACAATCTCGCCGAGGAGTTCGCATGACAACACGCTCCGCCACACACGCGACCTTCGTGATCGAACGCGAATACGCGCACCCGCCCGCGAAAGTGTTCGCCGCCTACTCTGACCCAAAGAAGAAGGCCAAGTGGTTCGCCGGTCCCGCTGAATGGGACTCAAGGCACACAATGGACTTCCGCATCGGCGGCAAGGAGACCTCAAGCGGCGGGCCTCCGGGCGGGACCGTTCACGCCATGAACGGCGTGCACTGGGACATCGTCGAAAACGAACGCATCGTGATCTCCTACGAAATGCATCTGGATGACACGCGGATTTCCGTTTCGCTTGGCACAACGGAGATCAAGGCGTCTGGCGCTGGTTCGACGCTGATTTACACCGAACAAGGTGTTTATCTCGACGGCTACGACGATGCTGGTCAGCGCGAGGAAGGTACGCGCATATTGCTCGATCAACTCGATCAATTCTTGAAGGCGTGAGGGGCGACCATGGGCAAGCTCATCATCTGGAACGTGATGTCGCTCGATGGCGCGTTCGAGGGCGTGACGCCATGGGATCTCTCCATGCATGAAACGGTGTGGGGACCGGAGCTGAAGAAGCTTTCAGACGATCAATTGTCGGAAGCGGCGCTGCTGCTCTTCGGCCGCAACACTTATGAGGGCATGCGCGATTATTGGGTCACCTCGACCGAACCAGAAGCGCCGGCCATGAACAACACGCCAAAGGTGGTCGTGTCCTCGACGCTTAAGGACGCCGATTGGAACAACTCCCGCATCGTGCGCTCGCTTGATGAAGTCGCGTCGCTGAAGCAGGACACGGGCGACAGGGGCATCTTCGTCTTCGGCAGCGCCAAGCTCACCGCTTCCCTGCGCGACGCGGGGCTGATCGACGAATATCGAATCTGCATCGCGCCCCTGTTGCTTGGCAAAACTGGTGGTCCGCCTCTGTTCAAGCCGGAGAACGAACGCCGACGCTTGGACCTCATCAAAGCAGAGCCGCTGCAAAGCGGCGGCGTTCTCCTGTTCTATCAGCCCGCCGCCGCGTAAAGGGCTTCCGATGAAGCCAGCCGAGATCACAGTTCCTCTCGACGGCGACGCGTCCGTTTCCGGCCTATGGCTCGCGCCGCCTGACGCACGCGTTGCATACGTTTTCGCACATGGCGCTGGCGCTGGCATGACGCACAAATCGATGACGGCGATTGCGGAGGGCTTGGCTGAGCGTGGCGTGGCGACGTTGCGGTACAATTTTCTCTACATGGAGCGCGGCTCGAAACGGCCTGATGCGCCGGCATTGGCGCATACCGCCGTGCGCGCTGCTGTTGCGAAAGCGCTGGAGCTTGCGCCGGCCTTGCCTTTGTTTGCCGGTGGAAAATCGTTTGGCGGACGGATGACGTCGCAGGCGCAGGCTTTATCGCCAATGCCAAACATTCGAGGCTTGGTGTTCTTTGCGTTTCCGTTGCATCCCGCTGGCAAGCCTAGCGATGAGCGGGCGAAGCATTTGGATGATACAGTTTTCATGCGCCTGCGAAATCGGGGCGGAAAGACGCTGAGGTGTTGGCTGAGATCCTTGATACGGCGGCTGCGTGGATATTTGAGCGCGCTTAGCCGAACTGCTTCGCGTAAATCTCCGGCTTGAAGCCGACGATGAGTTTGCCGCCGACATCGAGCACGGGGCGTTTGACCATGCTGGGTTGTTCCAGCATTAGCGCGATGGCTTTTTTCTCTGTCACGTTTTCGCGCTGCGCATCAGGCAGTTTGCGGAACGTTGTACCGGCGCGATTGAGCAGGATTTCCCAACTCACCTCTTTCGCCCAGCGTTCGAGCGAAGCTTTGTCGATGCCTTCGGCTTTGTAATCGTGGAACGCATACGCGACGCCGTGCTCATCGAGCCAGGTGCGCGCCTTCTTCATCGTGTCACAGTTCTTGATGCCGTAGATCGTAATCTGCTTGCTCTTGGCCATGCCCGTATTAAGCAAACCGGCGGAGGAAACGCTATGGCCGATACGCTCACTTTTTACACCAATCCGATGTCGCGCGGACGCATCGCGCGCTGGATGCTGGAAGAAGTTGGCCAGCCTTACGAAACCGTTGTGCTCGAATACGGGACGACGATGAAGGCGCCCGAATACCTCGCCATCAATCCGATGGGCAAAGTGCCGGCGATCAAACATGGCGACACGGTCATCACCGAGGGCGCGGCCATCTGCGCTTATCTGGCCGACGCTTTTCCGCAAGCGGGCCTGGCGCCTGCGATCAGCGACAAGATGCGCGGCCCCTATTATCGCTGGATGTTTTATGGCGCGGGCCCGGTCGAAGCGATGGCCTCGAACACGGCGCTTGGCGTTGTCGTGCCGGAGGAAAAGCGCGGCATGGTCGGCTACGGCTCGCGCGAGCAAGTGATCGACACGCTGGAGAAAGCCGTGAGCGGCGGCGACTATCTGCTCGGCGATCGCTTCAGCGCGGCGGACGTGTATCTCGGCGCACAGCTCGGTTGGGGCCTGCAATTCGGCACGATCGACAAGCGCCCGGCGTTCGAAGCGTATGTCGGCCGCATCATGAGCCGCCCTGCTGCTGTGCGGGCGCGTGAGATTGATGATGCGTTAGTGGCGGCGGCGAAGACGTAGGCGCGCGAAAGCGCTTCGGCACGACGCAGATTTCAAAACACGATCCCGCAAAGCGGGAGGCGGGGCGCGTACTCCGCGCCGAGAATGCCGATCTTGCGATCGGCGAGAGAGACGCATAGCACGCGCCCCGTTTGACGGCCGTTCTTCCCGGATGCGGCTACAGGAGTTGTTGGCTCGACCGCCACTCACGATGCGCGGTGATTCGATGCGGAAAGCCTACATCTAGCACGAGGCGCCCGAGAGCTTAGCTCCACGCCGCATGGCCGGTTCAACGCGCAAGACCTTCCGAGTCTTGGTCACCCCGGTTTGCATCCCCGGGGACAGCGAGATGTGATCATCCTTCCCGCGTCGGCCACCGCCTTCGACATCTCGGGGTTCGGAGCTCACGAGACCCTCCCAAACCGAAGGCGCGCGCATTGTCACTCAGGTTTGGAGGTGTGGGATAGATTTTTTTGGGCCACGAAGGTCGACAACCTTGACGCGTGCTTCTTTCCGTCCTCGGATACGCTGGGGAGGCATCAAAACATGGCTGACGGGGAACGGATCGCGACGAGCGCACTTAGCGTGCTGCCTGAGTTTGCGACGGACAGGCCGGACATCTTTCTCTCATACTCACGCGTCGACAAGCAGGACGCTGATGCGCTCGTTGAGCAGCTGCGAGACCCAGCGCGTCCCTACAATGTCTGGTCAGACAAGGGGATCGTGTCTGGTACGGACTGGCGTTCGGTTATCGATGCCAAAATCTTGCGCGCGCGCTGCGTGCTACTTTTGTGGTCTCCGGAAGCAGAGAAGAGCTGGTGGGTCGCGTACGAAGCGATGCGCGCCAATCAACTCGACAAACTTATTATCGTGAGCTTCCACGACGTTTCCGCGAAAAGTCAAAGCTGGGCGAAAGACATTCAAGCAATTCGTCTTAGGAGACCCGTCCTAAAGAAATTTTGGCAGACGCCGGACTGGAAACAGCTAATTCGCGATCTCGATCACCGGTTGCCGCGCTTTCCCTCGTATCAATTTGTGGGATGGCTTGGTGGGGGCATAGCACACGCCGGCGGCGTGTCGTCGGTGGAGTTCAATCCGTTTGATGACAACTCAATTCTTACAACCGGCAAAGATGGAAAGGCTTTCGTCTGGTCACGGCAAGCCGCACGACGCGAGCTTGAGCTAGTAAAACAAGACAACGCTGATGACACAGTCGGCACAGCCGAGACGCCGACCGGCCCTAGCGCCTTCTTCACTGGCTCCGACCAAAATGGACGGACGTGGGGCATCAATCGCGGTGGCTTCAGCTATGCGGGCGACGCAATCTTCCTCGCAACAGAGGCCGGCATAACCCAGCTCTTCCACGGGAAACGGTTCGATGGCGAGAAACGCGAACTGTCGCACCTGTCGATCGTGTACCCCACTCACGACGCGACCACACGAATGGTTGGACAGAACCAATTCAGCGGAGGCGTGGCGGACGCCGCAATCGGCAGCGACGGCTTTGTGCTAAGCATTGGAGGTGGGAAGGCCGTTCTGTGGAACTGGCGAGACGGCACCTCGCGTGACATTCAGCTACCATCGTACGCCGCTGGCCGCTCCGTCGATTGCTGCTACTCGGCGGCGACGCATACCTTCCTGGTCACAGACCGCAAAGGGAGATCCCACTCGATTGATAAACTGGGCAACCTCAAGGAAGACGTCTTCCAACCGCGTCGCGGTCCAGGTGCAGTTCTTGGTTTCAACCAACTTCACGCAGAGCGTCCTAGGGGCTCAGACTTGTGCGTGGCGTCGATGAGCCCGGCAGACCGGACGATAGACATTTATCGCGCGTCGGGCGGCGGTTATCCCGACAAACCAACTTACCAAGCGCGCGCGGACTATCCGATCAGAGCGTTAGCGGTTCACCCTGACACCAACGTCGTCGCGGCTGCCGCAGGGTATCGGCCGTTTCTGACATCTTGGGACAACAACCAGCGCATTGAGCTGTCGAACGACGGCGGAGACCATTTTGCGCCGCTGACTAGCATTGCGTTCTCTTCGTCAGGCAAATTTCTCGTTGCCGGCGGCGAAGATGGCTGCGTGTCACTCTGGCAAGACACTGTCCCTCGTCAGTAGGCTCTTCCGCTCAATCCGCGCCCAAACCCTATCGTGCAGCACGAACGCCACCGTCTGGACCGCCGGCTCGATCAGCCCCACGGCCAGGGCGGCGCGCCCAGTCTTGGGTGATGGCGTAGGTGACGGCGATCGCGATGGTCAGGTGCATCAGCGAGTAAGAGCCGGTTTTCAGGGCGAGGCGCATGGGGGTTAGGTGGTGTGTTGCGAGTGGCTCGCAAGTGTCGGGGATCGGATAACGCAGTCCCGAACCCCGAACCCCGATAACCGAACCCCGCCCCACCCACGCAATTGACGCCCGCGCCGACGCACTCCATTTCAGGCCATGGCTCAACACGCATCCCAGCCGCCCGCGCATCCAGCGGAGCACGAGCGCGTTCTCATCATCGATTTCGGATCACAGGTGACGCAGCTGATCGCGCGGCGCGTGCGCGAGAACGGCGTCTATTGCGAGATCCATCCCTACAACAAGGTCGACGGCGCGTTCCTCAAAGCCTACGCGCCGAAGGCGATCATCTTCTCGGGCGGGCCGGCCAGCGTCACCGAAGGCGAGAGCCCGCGCGCGACCGAGGATGCGTTCAAGCTTGGCGTGCCGATCCTGGCGATCTGCTACGGGCAACAGACGATGCATGTGCAGCTCGGCGGCGTGGTCGAGGGCGGGCATGCGCGCGAGTTCGGGCGCGCCGATGTCGAGATCAGAAAGGCGTCGCCGCTGTTCGAGGGCGTGTGGGAGGTCGGTGGCCGCTATCCGGTTTGGATGAGCCACGGCGACCGCGTGACGAAGCTGGCGAGCGGCTTTGAAGTGATCGCGACCAGCGAGAATGCGCCGTTTGCGATCGCCGTCGATGAAAAGCGCCGCTTCTACACGACGATGTTTCACCCCGAAGTCGTGCACACGCCGGACGGCGGCAAGCTGTTGCGCAACTTCACCCATCGCATCGCCGGCATGAAGGGCGATTGGACGATGGCGGCGTTCAAGGACGAAGCCATCGCCCGCATCCGCGCGCAAGTCGGGGATGGCACGGTGATTTGCGGGCTTTCGGGCGGCGTGGATTCGAGTGTGGCGGCGGTGCTGATCCATGAAGCGATTGGCGACCGCCTGCACTGCGTGTTCGTCGATCACGGGCTAATGCGCAAAGACGAGGCGACGCAGGTCGTCTCCCTCTTCCGCGATCACTACAACATTCCGCTCATCCATGCAGACGAAAGCGAACGTTTCATCGGCGCGCTCGAAGGCGTCTCCGATCCGGAAGTGAAGCGCAAGACGATCGGCAAGCTCTTCATCGATGTGTTCGAGGAGAAAGCAAAGAGCATCGGCGGTGCGCAATTTCTGGCACAGGGCACGCTTTATCCGGACGTAATCGAGAGCGTGAGCGCGATTGGCGGGCCGTCGGTGACGATCAAGTCGCACCACAATGTCGGCGGCCTGCCTGAGCGCATGAACATGAAACTGGTCGAGCCGCTGCGCGAGTTGTTCAAGGATGAAGTGCGCGCGCTGGGGCGCGAGCTTGGGCTACCAGATACGTTTGTGGGGCGCCATCCGTTTCCGGGGCCGGGCCTCGCCATCCGCGTGCCGGGCGAGATCACGCGCGAGAAGCTGGATATTTTGCGCGAGGCTGATGCAGTTTATCTCGATGAGATCCGCAAGGCCGGTTTGTACGACAAAATCTGGCAAGCGTTCGCGGTGTTGCTGCCGGTGAAAACTGTCGGGGTTATGGGCGATGGGCGGACGTATGAATATGTCTGCGCGCTGCGCGCCGTGACCAGCACGGACGGCATGACGGCGGACTTCTTCCCCTACTCGATGGATTTCCTCGGCCGCGCCGCCACACGCATCATCAACGAAGTGCGCGGCGTGAACCGGGTTGTGTATGATGTGACGTCGAAGCCGCCGGGTACGATTGAGTGGGAGTGACTACGCACGGATCGCGCTGAGCGGCGCGCCGATTTGGCCTGCTACAAGCGCTGCGAGGATTTGCGGTGCGGGCGGGATGCGCGAGATTGGGCCCATGATCCAATCGCGGATGAAGACGAGCGCATCGCTGTCGGACTGATAGGCCGGCGTGAACATCCAGGATGCAGCTTGATAGAGCCGGATGTGCCAGAGGCGCAGGCGCGCGTATTCGTCGAGCGCTGCGCCGAGGTCGGACTGCCACTCCAGCGCGCGCGCCAGCGCGAACGCATCGAGCAACGCCATGTTGGCGCCCTGCCCGAGTTGTGGGCTGGTGCAGTGCCAGCTGTCGCCCACATGCACGACATCGGGCGAGAGCGGCGAACGCAGCGTGCGGTGCGCGTAAGATGCGAAGACGAGATCAGCGTGGCTGTTGATCTGCGCAAGCAACGGCTCGGTGGCGGGCCAGAGCGCGCGGACTTCGTCTTTCCACTGCGCCAGATCGCCTGAGGCCCACGCCTCGCGCGCTTTGTGCTTCAAGCTCCAGAAGAACGCCGCCTGGTTGCGCTGCGCCCCCGCAAGTTTGCCGATCGGCATGACGCCGACCATTTTGCGCGCTTGGTAGTAACGCTGCTCGAGCGCGGCGGGATCGAACGCGCCTGCCCAATCGAGGCTAGCCCACAGCGCGCCGAACGGCAGCGGGGCTTTAGGTTGCTGCGAGAGCGGCGAGCGCATGCCGAGCGCGTCGATGACGAGATCGAAACGCGGGCTCTGGCCGCCGTCGGCGAACTGGAACCGCCCGTTGGACGCACCGACCACCTCGCGACCGCTTTCGATCTCGGCGCCGGCTTGCAGCGCGGCGTCGTAAAGCACTTGAAAGAGCGCGCCGCGATGGACGCCGAGGCCCGCTTCGGCGTTCTCGCCACGCGCATCGTAGCGGACATCGAGCACGACGTTCTGGCGCGGCGTGTTGCAACCGATGAGGCGCGTGATCGGCGCGCCGAGTGCGCGCATCGCTTCGCCCGCGCCGATTTCATCGAGCACCGCCATGCCGACAGGTTGCATGATGATGCCGGAGCCGAGCGGGCGCGGACTGGCAAACTGGTCATAGATCACCACGCGCGCGCCTTGGCGGCGCAGCAATGCGGCAGCGCTTAAGCCGGCGACACCGCAGCCGGCGATGGCGATCTCACGCGGCCGCATGGCTAGCGCCGTTGCAACGCGGCGACGTAAAAGCCGTCGCACCCGGTCATAAGCGGCGTCATTTGCAAGCCGTGCGTGCGCGTGCGCGCTGGTGCGGGGGCAGCCAGCGGCTTCGGTGAAAACTCAGAATCCGTAGCGAGGAAAGCCGCGACCTGATCTTCGTTCTCTTCCGGCAGGACCGAGCATGTGACGTAGACGAGCGTACCGCCCGGCTTCACCAAGGGTGCTGCGAGCGCGAGCGCTTGGCGTTGTTCTTCGAGGCGCTTGGCCAGCGCGTTCGGGCGCAGGCGCCATTTCGAGTCAGGACTACGTCGCCACGTGCCAGAGCCAGTGCACGGCGCATCGACCAGCACCACATCCATGCGTCCGCGCAGATCTTCCAGCGCATCGCGGGTGCGCAGCGGCGGACGAATTTGCAGATTGCGGACGCCGGCGCGATCGGCGCGTTCTTTGATCGGCGCGAGACGGCGGCCATCGACGTCGTGCGCGAAAATTTGGCCCTTGTTCTGCATCATGGCGGCGAGCGCGAGGGTCTTACCGCCGCCGCCAGCGCAGACGTCAGCGATCTGCATGCCGGGCGCGGCGCCTGAGAGCAAAGCGGCGAGCTGGCTGCCTTCATCCTGAACTTCGAACCAGCCTTTGACGAAGCTCTGCTCGGTCGCCCACGGGAACGTGCGACCCTGCTTCCATGGGATTCGCACGCCTTCGGGTGCGTACGGCGTTGGCGATGGCGGCTCGGTGAGCTTGGGGCTTTCGCCGAGGGCGGCGATCAGCTTTTCGCGATCGGTTTTCAGCGTGTTGGTGCGGAGATCGAGTGACGCAGGTGCGGCAAGCGCCGCACCCTCCTCGGCGCGTTCATCGGCGAAGGCCCGCGTGAGGCTGGCGTCGAGCCATTCTGGATAATCGCCGCGCACCCAAGGCGGTGCGTCAGCGATATTGTCCGACGCAAGCGCTGCGCGTTCCGCTTCGGTGGGCGGCGATGGCGCATGCGGGTCTTCGTAGAGGCTTTGCTCGATCGCCTCGGCGCTCCAGCCGAAACCCCAGCGCAGCGCGCCCCACACCCAGGCGCGCGGCGCATCAGCCCCAATGCGCCAAGCGCTCGATTGCTTCCAACGCAGCGCCCCGAAGACGAGATCGCCGATTTCGGCGCGGTCCTTCGAGCCGGCAAAGCGATGCGCGAGCATCCATGCTTTCACAGCGTCCGCGGCAGGCTGGCGTTGGTTTTCGAGCGTGGAGAGGATTTCGATAGCGGCTTGCTGACGAGCGCCCGGACGCATGGGTGTACCCCACAAAAAAGAGAAGGCCGGACTTAGCCTAGATCGCCTGCCCAAACACCAGGAGATTCCCATCCGGCGCCAGGATGCACAATTCGCGCTGTTTGTAGGGCTTGTCCGCTGGGCCATGGACGTTGCCTGCGGGCATGGCGTCGAGAACCGGTTTCAGTTCAGCATAGAGTTTTTCGATGTCTTCGACGTCGATATAATACGCAAAGCGCCGGTTGCCGGGCGGCGCGTCGTCATCGTTCTCTTTCTGCATCAACCGCACGCCTGCGCATTCGCGCTGGACGTAGGCGTAGCCGCCCATTCTGAAATAGGTGGTGAAGCCTAGGTCGTTGAAGAATTTCAACGCCGCTTCGATGTCAGGCACGTGGATGAAGGGCGTGATACGAATGAAATTGTCGCCGCCCGTCATCGTTAGCTCCCTAGAGGATAGTTCGGCGCTTCGCGCGTAATCGCGACGTCATGGACGTGGCTTTCGCGAAGGCCCGCCGAGGAGATTTTCACGAACTTGGCCTTCGTGCGCATCTCTTTCAGGTTCGCCGCGCCGACATAACCCATCGAAGCGCGCAGGCCGCCGATGAGTTGGTGGATGATATTCGACACCGCGCCCTTGAACGGCACGCGGCCCTCGATGCCTTCGGGCACCAGCTTCATCTGATCGGTGACTTCCTTTTGGAAGTAGCGATCGGCCGAGCCGCGCGCCATGGCGCCGAGCGAGCCCATGCCGCGATAGCTCTTATAGGAGCGGCCTTGATAGAGGATGATGTCGCCCGGCGCTTCCTCGGAGCCGGCGAGCAGCGAGCCGATCATCGCCACTTCGGCGCCGCCTGCGAGCGCCTTGGCGAGATCGCCCGAGAACTTGATGCCGCCATCGGCGATGATCGGCACGTCGGCCTTCTGCGCGGCTTTCGCCGCATCCATTACAGCCGTCAGCTGCGGCACGCCAACACCGGCAACGATGCGGGTGGTGCAGATCGAGCCTGGGCCGATGCCGACTTTCACGGCGTCCGCGCCTGCATCGATCAGCGCTTTAGCGCCATCGGCGGTGGCGATGTTGCCGGCGATGATTTGGGTGTTGTTCGAGGCGCGCTTGATGCGGGTGACAGCATCGAGCACGGATTTTGAATGGCCGTGCGCGGTATCGATAACGACCACATCGACGCCCGCTTCAATCAGCGCCAGTGAACGCTCGTAGCCCGCGTCGCCAATGGTGGAGGCCGCGCCGACGAGCAAGCGGCCGCGCTCGTCCTTGGCGCGGTTCGGGAAGGCTTGCGCCTTTTCGAAATCCTTCACCGTGATGAGGCCGGAGACGCGGTTAGCCTCATCGACCACGATCACGCGCTCGATGCGGTTCTTGTGCAGGAGCTTCTTGGCTTCGCCCTCGTTGACGCCGTCGCGGACGGTGACGAGATTCTCTTTCGTCATCAGATCGGCGACGCGTTCGGTCATGTCGGCGAAGCGCATGTCGCGATTGGTGAGGATGCCGACCAGCTTGCCGGTCTCGCGGTCGACCACCGGGAAACCTGAAATCTTGCGTGCTTCCTTGATCAGGATGATCTCGCCGACTGTCTGATCCGGGAAGATCGTGATCGGATCGATCACCATGCCGCTCTCGAACTTCTTGACCATCTTCACTTGGTCAGCCTGTTCGGCGGGCGTCATGTTGCGGTGAAGGATGCCCATGCCGCCGGCCTGCGCCATGGCGATGGCGAGCCGCGCCTCGGTGACGGTGTCCATGGCGGCGGAGATGAGCGGGATGTTGAGGGTGATGCCGCGGGTCAGGCGCGTGGCGGTGTTGACGTCGGCGGGCAGCACTTCGGACGCGCCCGGTTCGAGGAGCACGTCGTCAAAGGTCAAAGCTTCACGGATTTCCATGGACGGCTGGTAGAGATTCGAGCCGGACTTGTCCAGGGTGGGCCGCTGATAGGAGCCATCCCATGCCGCAAGTCGCCCTGGAAACCGTCGCGCCGCAGATTATCGCGGCGGTCACCGCCCGCGTTGAGATCAAAGAGATCATGGGCGCGTGGGAGGCGGCGCTTTACCAGGTGAAGGCGTTCCTGGCAGAGCGGCCGGATTTGGCGGCGGGCGGCCGGCACGTGTTTTTGTACCACCACCCGACGCAGCGCGATCAGCCCATGGAGATCGATTTCGGCATCGAGGTGGCAAAGGCGTTCGAGGACGGCGGCGCGGTGAAGTGCGTGGCGACGCCGGAGGGGCGCGTGGCGATGGCGGCGCACGCGGGCTCACTCAACTCACTGCCGCAAACGCACATGGCGATCCACCAATGGTGCGCCGCGAACGGGCACGCGATCGGCGGCTTCTCGTGGGAGACCTACACCTGGGGCGACGGGGCCGATCCGGTGGAGACGATCGTGCGCTACGCGTTGCGCTAGGTCTTCCGCCCCATCGCGACGACATACACTTCCGAGCTTTCCGCCCTGCTCGCCTTCGGCTTGGCGTGTTTAACCGTCGCAAAGTTTTGCTTCAGGCGCGTGAGCAGTTCGTTGTCGAGCCCGCCTTGGAAGGCCTTGGTGACGAACGATCCGCCGGGCGCGAGATGCGCCAACGCGAAATCGGCCGCGGCGTCGGCGAGCCCGCCGGTGCGGATTTGATCGGTGCGCGAATGGCCGGTCGTGTTGGCGGCCATGTCGGAGAGGACGACATCGGGCGGCCCGCCCAGGGCTGCCATCAGCACGCCGGGTGTGGCGTCATCGAGCAGATCGAGCTGGAAGAAGGTAGCACCCGTTAGCGGCTCGATCGGCAACAGATCGACGCCGACAATTTTGCCCGCCCCGCGCTGCACCGCGACTTGCGCCCAGCCACCGGGGGCCGCGCCCAGATCCATGATGCGCGCGCCGCGCTTCAAGAGGTGAAACTGATCGTCGAGTTCGATCAACTTATAGGCGGCGCGGGCGCGGTAGCCGTCAGCGCGCGCGCGGGCGACGTAGGGATCGTTGAGCTGGCGGCGAATCCAGTTGCGCGAGCTTTCCTTGACCTTCTTGTTCTTCACGTTGGTCGTCATCTGGCGCTCACCGCTGCCTGAGGTCGGCTTGCCCGTCCAGCGGCGCTTGGGGGCTTCGTCGTCGCTCATGAGCTAGCCCCGTGCGCAGCCATCAGACGCATCAGCACGCCTTCACGCAGGCCGCGATCGGCGACACGGATGCGTTGCGTCGGCCAAACGCGCAGCACCGCGTCCAAAATGGCGCCGCCGATGACGACCAGATCGGCGCGGTCCTTGCCGACACAGGGGCTGGCGGCGCGCTCGGCCAAGCTCTGGTTCAACATGCGCGCAATGGTGACGCGGCATTCGGCGACGTCGAACCAATAGCCGTCCACGCGTGCGCGCGTGTAACGCGGCAGGCCCATGTGCACCCCAGCGAGGCTTGTCACCGTGCCTGACGTGCCGATGACATGCGCTTTGCCCGCGGCAAAGGCCGCGCGCAGATGCGCTGCGTCACCCACCGATTCAAGTTGCGCAGCAATGCGCGTGACCAAAGCTTCGTACCAAGCTTCGCGGCCCGTCGCCGGCTCCTCTTCCTCTTCGGCCAGCGTCACCACGCCAAGCGGCGCCGTGCCCCACGCAAGGATCGGCGCCTCTAACGGATTGGCGAGCACGTCTTTCGGGCGCACCCAGGAAAGCTCAGTCGAGCCGCCGCCGATATCGACGATAAGCGCCACCTCCGGTTCGGGCTCGATCAGGCTGGCGCAGCCGAGGACGGCGAGCTGCGATTCTTCCTGCGAGGTGATGACTTCGAAATCCAATCCCAAATCGCTCTTGATGCGGTTGAGGAAGGTGACGCCATTGCTTGCGCCGCGGCAGGCTTGCGTGGCGACGCAGCCGACAGCGATCGGCGACCGCGCTTCGATGCGTTGCGCACAAGCGGCAAGCGCCTGGTAGGCGCGCGCCATCGCTTCGTCGCTCAAGCGGCCGGTGTGCGCCAGCCCCTCGCCCAGGCGCACGATGCGCGAATATCCGTCGACGACGCGCAAGCCATGCTCGCCGTCCGGCGCCGCAATCAACATGCGGCAGTTGTTCGTGCCCAAATCGAGCGCGGCAAACAGCGGCGCTCTCGAGCGCGCGCTAGTCCGTCCACCGCTGCGCGACGGGGCTTGGCGCCCATCGCTGTTCATTACTAACCGTCCGGCGAAACGACCCTCGTCGCCTCGCAATTGCCTATTCGGGCCGACGTTAGCCTCTTTAAGCGCTCAAAGCAGCGGGCTTTTGCCTGTTTTCTGCCTCGTTCCCGGGCGGTTGGGCTCTGTTGGACACACATATTCGTGTCCAGGGCTCCAATCCTTGTGACAGGCGTTATCGATGCATACGTTACTCAAGCAAGGGCACAGGAGGTTAGAAGGAGGAGAACATGCGCGAAGCGAAATTCTCCATCGGGACAGTGGTCCGTCACCGGCTTTTCCCATTCCGGGGCGTGGTGTTCGACGTCGATCCAGAATTCTCCAACACGGAGGAATGGCTCGCGGCGATCCCAGAACCGGTGCGTCCGGATCCAAACCAACCCTTCTACCATCTCTTCGCAGAGAATTCGGACAGCCATTACGTCGCTTACGTCTCCGAGCAGAACCTGATTGCGGACGAGAGCGGCGAGCCCGTCGATCACCCGCAAATCGAACTTCTGTTCGATGAAACGGACGATGGCGAATACAAGCTACGCCCCGAAGCACTGAACTAAGCGCTGGCTGCAAGGCTAACGGAACGGCGGTCGCAAGCGGCCGCCGTTTTCGTTTATGTACGCTGGAACGGGTAGAAGTCGCCGCCGAGCGGCAGGATACGCGTGAGTTCGTCGAGCGCGGTTTGCACTTCGCCGACGAGGGCTGGGTCGCCGCAATCGGCGGGCGCGATCTCTTCGCGATAGTGCTTGCACACCCAAGTTTCGAGCTGATCGGCGAGCGCGTCAGTGAGGAAGAAGCCTTGCGCCGCCGCAGCGCGCTCTTCCGCCGTCATCACGATGCGCAAGCGCAGACAGGCGGGACCGCCGCCATTGCGCATGCTTTCGCGCACTTCGACATACTCCACCTGCCCGATGGCTGAATCGGATTGCGCGACCATCTCGGCGACGTAGGCAGCCGTCTTGTTATTCTCGCGCACTTCGCTCGGCGCAATGAGGGTGAGCTGCGACGCGCCGGGCAGACGCACCAATTGCGAATTGAAGAGATAGGACGAAACCGCATCGTCCAAGCCAACGCGCGCGCTCGGGACTTCAACGAATACGGGGGCGAAGCCTTGCGCCTTAGCGCGCACTTCGGCGTAAAGAGCGGCCTTATCGGCGAAGGCGTCTTCGTGGTGAAATAGCACATGCTCATGAGCGACGGCGACGACGTCATTATGGAAGGCGCCAGCGTCGATGGCCCGCGCCGCCTGGCGCGCGAACACCGCGCTTGCACCCAGGCCATGCCGACGGGCTACGGCTTGGCTGGCCTCCAAGGTCTGGCGCGCTGGAAACCCCGTCTTGGTTTCACTCGCTGTGCGGCCATAAACGAAAATCTCAACGCCGGGCGCGCCCGAGATCGACGCCATACGCATGTGATTGGCCGCGCCTTCATCCGAGAGCGCGTCATGCGGCGTGAGCGCCGAGTGCACGGCAAAACGCGACTCGTCCGGCAGCAGCCGCCGCAGCGTGCGCTCGGTCTGCTCCGCTTCGAGTAGGCGATGCAGCATGGTTTGCAGATTGGCGACGCTGGCATGGAGCTTGCCATCGGCGCAATCAGCGCTTGGCGAAATGGTCGCCGCGTTCGCCGCCCACATGGCGGAAACAGCCAACGCCGCACGCGCAATCGTCGGCTCGGTCTTCCAGGCGCTCTCCCACACGGCCGAGTCCGTGCCTGTAAAACCAAGCGACCGAAGCCAGCCGATGTTCGGCCGCTCGTGCGGCGGCAGCACGCCTTGGCTTAAGCCCAGCGCGCGCAGGCGGCGCATTTTGGCGATACCTTGCAGCGCCGCTTCGCGTGGTCGCGCCATCGAATCGCGATTGCGCGCTGATGCGAGATTGCCTTCGGAGAGACCGGCATAATTATGCGTCAACCCGACGAGACCGTCGAAATTGATCTCTTCGGCGCCACTCATTCCGGCAGCCCAGGCGCTGCGATAGCGGTCGCTTTCTCAGCTGACTGCGTGGCGACCGGGTAAGCGACGTAGTCGGCGGCGTAATAGGCGCTCGGACGCAGCGACCCGGAAAGGCCGGGGCCGCCGAACGGCATTGCGGCCGTCGCGCCGGTCGTCGGTCGGTTCCAGTTCAAGATGCCGACGCGCAATTCGTTCTTGGTGCGCGCCCAAAGCGCCGCGTCGTCGCTGATCAGCCCACCGGCCAAGCCGAAGCGCGTGGCGTTGGCGACATCGAGCGCGTGGTCGAAATCCTTGACGCGATGGATCTGCAGCAGCGGCCCGAACAATTCTTCATCCGGTGTCGCAAGGCCTGTGACGTCGATGATGCCAGGGGACACAAACGCGCCGTCACGCTTCAGCGCCAGCACGACCTTTGCGCCGATGGCGGACAAGCCTTCTTGCATCTTCACGGCGCGGTCGGCGGCGTGGGCGTTGACGAGCGGACCCATAAAGGGCTCCGGAGAAGCATTCGCTTCTCCGACCACCAGCTTCGCCGCCAAATCCGCGACGGCTTGCACAATCGCTTCGCCGTCAGCGGTGTCCGGCACGATTAGGCGTCGCGCGCACGAGCAGCGCTGGCCGCTGCTGGCAAAGGCGGAATGGACGATGAGATTGGCGGCGGCTTTCGCATCCACTGGCGGCCACACGATCAGCGCGTTGTTGCCGCCAAGCTCGAGCGCCAGCAACACGTCGGGACGGCCGGCGAATTTGCGGTGGATCAGCGCACCAGTGTGCGCCGAGCCAGTGAACAGGACGCCATTCAAGCCAGGCGCGTCGAGCAATGCAGCGCCGGTTTCGTGCGCGCCTTGCAGCAGATTGAGCACGCCGGCGGGCAAGCCCGCCTCTTCCCAAGCTTCAGCCATGAGCGAGCCGACACCAGGCGTGAACTCGCTCGGCTTGAACAAAACGCAATTGCCAGCAAGCAGCGCCGGCACGATGTGGCCGTTCGGCAGGTGGCCCGGAAAGTTGAACGGTGCGAACACGGCCAGCACGCCGTGCGCATGGTGCGAGAGCGCCATGGCGCCGAAGGGCGCTTTCTCATCACGAGCCCCGGCCCGCTCGCTTTGTGCACGGATCGAGACTTCGACCTTGCCGATAATGGTTCCAACTTCGCCCTTGGCGTCCCACGCCACCTTGCCCATTTCAGCGCTGATCGTGCGCGCCAGCACATCGGCGTGCTTTTCGACCGCCTTGGCGAATGCACGCACTATGGCGACGCGCTCTTCCAGCGGACGGCGCGACCAAGCCGGAAACGCAAGCCGCGCCGCAGCCATCGCTTCAGCGACATCGTCGAAGTTGGCGGCGCGGCCCTCCCAAACTTTGTCGCCATTAGCGGGGTTGTGCGAGGAGAAGCGCTCGCCCGAGCCTGCGCGCCAGGCGCCGTTAATGTAGAGTTCAGTGCGCATCGCTCACCCAGATCAGCGCCTCATCGCCATCGTTAAGGCCAAGTGCTGAAAGCGCCGCGCGCGGCGCGCGGGCGCCCTCCGATACAAGTGTTGCGCGCGTCGATACGCAGCGGAAGTCGTTCAGGCGCGGCGACGCCAGCAAGGCGCGCTTGCTCGCCGCCCGCGTGTCGTCGGCGATCACGCGCACGCGGCGTGACTCGCGTTTGGTGCGGATGTGGTCGCGTTGTACGCTGACCAGCGGGCCACCGTCGAAAATATCGACGACGTTGGAGAAACTGAACCCCTCCCATTCGAGCAGCTTGCGCGCGCCCTCTCCGTCGGCGTGGCACTGACCGATCACGGCGCGCGCCTCTGCCGGCAGCAGATCGATATAGATCGGATGCTGGGGTGTGAGATCGAGGATGAATTGGTTGTCGGTTGTGGCGCTCAATTTGTCGGCTTCGGCGAAATCCATCCGAAAGAAGTGCCGGCCGACCGCTTCCCAGAACGGAGACACGCCATCGAGCGAGACGACGCCGCGCAGTTCCGAGACGACCTGTTCGCGGAAGCGATGCGGCGCGGCAGCCATCAGCATGTAGCGCGATTGCGCCAACGCGCGGCCAACGCCAGCTGCGCGGTGCTCGGGTCGCACGAACAGCGAGCCGACTTCGCTGCAGCCGGTGAAATCATTGACGCCGATCAGCACGTGCATATCGAAGCGCTGGCCGACGACGGCTGACGATTGCGCTTCGCGGATGATGCGGAAGTTGAAGAAAGGCGGCGTCTCGCCGATCGTCGCCTTCACGCCGCAACAGCCGGCGAGGACGCCGCTCTCGACATGCTCAAGCGCCAGGAAATAGCGCTCGGTCCCGGGCGTGGTCGCATCCGACGCGAAGCTCGCTGCGGAGAGTTCGAGCTTAGTCGCCATCGCTGCGTCGTCGAGCATCAGGCTGGTAAAGCCGGCGCCGGCGATGGCGCGCAATTGTTTGAAGCCTTCGAGGTCCTGCGGACCGGCGGCGCGCATCACATAAGTCACCGCCGTCACGAGCGCAGGCTCTTCACATCGAACAAACCGCGCTCGACGCCGGCCAGCATGAGAAAGGAGAGCTTGGCGCGCTCGGTGAAGCTTGGGATCAGCGCAAACTCCTGATCGCTATGCAACGCCCCGCCGCATGGGCCCAGCGTGTCGATGTTGGGGCAGCCAGCGGCGGCTAGGTTGTTGCCTTCGCAGACACCGCCAGAGGCCTGGAACTTGAGATCGAGGCCAAGCGCTGCGCCGGCGCGATGCGTCCAGGCCGCCATGGTCCGCTGTTGGTCGTTGAGCGGTTTGGGCGGGCGGGTGAAGCCGCCGTGCAAATGGGCGGAGATGCCGTCGCGCGCATTGGCGGCGGCGGCGATGCGCGCGACCTCCGCTTCCGCCCACGCTGTGGCTTCAGCATCCGGCGCTCGGGCATTGAAGCGCAACACGGCGCGGTCCGGCACGACATTGACGGCGCTGCCGCCATCGATCGAGCCGACATTGAAGGTGACGCCCTCGCGCTTGTCGTTGAGCGCAGCCAGAGCGAGAGCTGCATCGGCGGCGGCGAGGATGGCGCTGCGGCCATCGCTAAACGCGCGGCCGGCATGCGCGGCGCGGCCACGTAGCACGAGACTATAATTGGCTGAGCCCTTGCGTGCATCAACGAGCGCGCCATCGGCAAGCGCCGGCTCGAAGGTAAGTCCGAGATGGGCGCGCGCGCCCAGGACCGCGAGCAACGCAGCGCTGGCAGGGGATCCGATCTCTTCGTCCGGATTGAGCAGCACTTCATAGCCGACGCGCTTGTCGCCCGGCAGCGCCTCAAACGCTTCGAGCGCCGCCAGCATGACGGCGATGCCGCCCTTCATGTCGGCGACGCCGGGGCCGCGGATGGTGACGTCGTCGATGCGCTCTGGGTGCTGGAACGGGTGCGAGGCTGGGAAGACGGTGTCGTAGTGCCCGGTCAGCGCGATCTGGATCGGCGCATCTGGGCGCACGCGCAAACGAACCGAGGCGCCGTGTTCGATTTCACTGATCGAGCCGTCAGCGAGAACCACTTGCGACGGCGCAAGCGCCGCCTCTTCCACGTGTCCGGGCAACGCGGCCAGTGCATCGGCGAGCAATGGCCGCATCCGGGCGAGCCCCGCAAGCTCGAGCGACCCGGAATTGATCGCCGACCAGGCTTCCGTGCGGGTGAGCAGCGCCTCGCCCTTGTGATCCAGCTCTTCCAGCAAAGGCTCGACGCTGCCGCCCCAGGCGGTGCGCGCCGATTGGGCGTGTTCGATGGTCGACATGGGGCGGATACTTGCCGCCATGGTCGGCGTGTGTCCAGCCGAAGCCCTAACGCCAAAAGGGCCCGGCTTTTGGCCGGGCCCTTCCAGTTTAGTCAGCCGAGGCTGTCAGATCAGCGGAAGCTGATGGTGACGGCCGTACGGCGGTTCAGAGGCTCGCGGACGCCGTCGCGGGTCGCACGGGCGAGGTCGCTTTCGCCGCGGGCTTCCGAACGGATCGTGCCGGCGGCGATGCCGCGCGCCACGAGGGCGTCACGCACCACCGAAGCACGACGCTCCGACAGGCCGATATTGTAGGCCGGCGAACCCGACGTGTCGGTGTGACCGACAACGACGATGCCGCCGACGTTGCACTGACGCGCACGCGCCACAGCAGCGTCGATGGTTTCGAGCGCCGCTTGGTTGAGGTTCGAGCGATCCCACTCGAAGTACACGACGAATTCCGACGTCGGGCACGCAACCGGCGGAGGCGGCGGGGGCGGCGGGGGCGGCGGCGGCGGCGGCGGGGGCGGCGGCGGTGGCGCAGCGCCAGCGAATTGCCAACGCAGACCAACCGTCACGGCTTGCTGTTCGTAGTCAGCGTCGAACGTGGTCGGGACCAGCTGGATGCCAGTGCCCGGGCCGTCGGCGAGACCGTCGAACGAGCCGCCATTGGCGACGAAATAACGGTAGCCGATGTCGAGGTCGAGACGCTCGGTGATGCCGATGGCGAGACCAACCAACGCTTGATAGGCAAGCACGGTGTCTTCTTCATCGACGTACGTGGTCGGGTGTTGGGTCGCGGCGATGCCGAGACGCGCCGCACCAACGCCGAGGCCGATATAGGGCTCGATGGCGCCGCCACGATTGAAGTCGTAATAGCCGTTCAGCATCGCCGACCAGACGCGGACATCGCCGTCGTCGAGAACGTCTTCGCCGAAATTGTTGAAGCGGTGGCCGAGTTCGCCTTCCAAGCGGAAGCCGTTTTGGAACGCGTAGCCAAGACCCAGATGCTGGGTCCAATCGTTTTCGAGTTCGAACTCGTCACCGCCGTCGAACTCAACGGCGCCGTCGGTCGAATAACCAACGTCGGCACGACCGTACCAACCTTCGGTGGCGTGCGCGGCGGTGACGCCGGTTGCCATCAAGGCGGCCAGCGCGACCGTCTTCGTGATGCGCGATTTCATATGTATCCCTCTCAAGCGTAATCCCCTGCGCCAGAGAGACCGCTTTCAAGCGACATCCCTCACGCACGATCGCAATAGGGCCTAAACGCCCCTGCTTACAACGACTGCGCCCCCAATGGGTTCCCCTACAGCGGACGCTTGATTCACTGTCGGCTTGCCCGCTCTGGAAGTCCACGCGGCCAAGCTGAAAGCACGCCACTATTCTCGTAGGAGTGGTTTTTTTATCCGTAACGAAGTGGGGCCGCGCCCCTCCCGGCACGGCCCCTTCCCCCGATCGCCCCTGCGTGACCGATGGAGACATAACGTCTCGGTTCGGCGCCCCCGCTGATAAGACCTGCTGACCTTAAGCCCCGCTGAAGCGCCCGCCGAGCCTTCAAAGGCGCCTATCGCCGCCATTTCCTCCACATGTTGCCCACACGTCACAGCCGGAACCGGCGGCGCCAGCGGGGGTTGGTTATTCAAACCCGCACCATGGAGATCTTCTCATGACAGCCGAAATGACCCCCGAACAAAACCGAGATCCGTACGCCCCGCCGCCGCGCCATAAGGAAAAGAGCGGCCCGATCCTGCGAGTCATTATTCTGGGCGGACTGCTGGCGGCTGCCGCTTGGGGCTACATGGAATTTGGCCAAGGACCGAGCTTGGTCGCCGACGCGCCGACAGAACAGCAAATCGTCGCCGACAGAGCCTATGACGCACCGGTTCAGGCCGTTCCCGCCGTCGAGCCCGATGCCGAGACAGGCGCCGCGCCGACGACACCACCCGCTCCGGCGGGCTAAGCGCGAATTGGTGAGCCCGATGGGATTCGAACCCATGACCCTCTGATTAAAAGTCAGATGCTCTACCGACTGAGCTACAGGCTCGCTAATTCGCGAAGCGCGGCACTTAAGCCGTTGCCTCGTTTCACGCAACACTCATGGCGACCCGGCTGCGGCTAATGCCGCAGCAACCGCCATGCGCCAGCCCGCTTGGGCCGATGAGCGAGAATCAGCGCTAATCCTCGGGGTCCAACGCATGCCACCCGCGCTTTCGCCGGTGTGCGTCGCCGCACCGACGCCGAGCGCGGCGAGTTTTGCGGCGCCGAGAGCTGTCACTTCCTGAAACGCCGGGCGGGCGACTTCGATTCCGCAAATGTCAGCCAGGAACTGCATCGCCCAGGCGTTTGCCGTGAGGCCGCCATCGACGAGGAGAGACTCGATTCGAGGCGCGCCATCGGCACGCAAAGCGTCGAGCAAATCCGCGGTTTGGTATGCCACCGCCTCCAAACCGGCGCGCACGATGTGATCCAAGCGCGAGTCGCGTGTGAGACCGATGATCGTGCCGCGAGCCTCCGCGTTCCATTGCGGCGCGCCAAGGCCTGCGAACGCTGGCACGAGATAAACACCGCCATTGTCCGCGAGCGAGACGGCGATCGCCTCGGAGTCAGCAGAGGTGCGGATCAGCTTTAGGCCGTCGCGCAGCCACTGCATGGTAGCGCCGGCGGAAAAGATCGAGCCTTCGAGTGCGTAGGCAAGCGCATCTTTGGTTTGGTAGCCGACGGTCGCAAGCAGTCGGTTGGAGGAACGCGGCGGCGATGCGCCCATGTTCATGACGAGGAAGGCGCCTGTGCCGAACGTCGCTTTCGCCATGCCGGGCTTCAAGCAGCCGTGACCATAGAGTGCGGCTTGTTGATCACCGGCAGCGCCGGTGATCGGGATCGCTGCACCAAAGAGCGCCGCATCCGTCTCACCGAAGCGCGCATCGCAAGGCTTTACATCGGGCAACAGCGCGCGCGGCGCACGGAAGAGCGCGCACATCTCATCGCTCCAGGCGCGCTTGCCGATGTCGAACAGCAAAGTACGCGACGCATTGGTGATGTCTGAGGCGTGGACGCGGCCCTGCGTGAGCCGCCAGATCAAAAATGATTCAACAGTGCCAAAGGCGAGTTCACCCGCTTCGGCGCGGCGCCGCAGATTAGCGTCGGAATCCAGTATCCAAGCGATTTTCGTGGCTGAGAAATATGGATCGAGCAGCAGGCCTGTCGTGTCCTGCACGCGCTGTTCGTGCCCGGCTTCGCGCAGCGCCGCACAGGTGTCGGATGTGCGCCTGTCTTGCCAGACGATGGCTTTGTGCACCGGCGCGCCGGTTTTGCGGTCCCAGATAATTGTGGTTTCGCGCTGATTGGTGATGCCGATGGCGGCGATGTTGGTCGGCCCGCCCACTTGCGCGATCACATCGCGGCAGACTTGTAGCGTGGCCGACCAAATCTCCTCCGCATCGTGCTCGACCCAACCCGGCTGCGGGAAGTACTGCTTCAGTTCGATCTGCGCGGTGGCGCGTGGCTCGAAAGCAAGATCAAAAGCGATCGCGCGCGTGGATGTGGTGCCTTGATCGATGGCGAGGATGTGTGTGCTCATGGACGCGCACAAAAGGACGGGGAGGCGCCGAGGTCAATCACGACCTTCGCGAAGACCGGCGGTCGGGGGCGGGAGCGATCTTCGGCCAGCGCCTCCCCTGTGCGGGACGGCTGACTACTGGCCAGCCGCCTCCGCAGTCTCAAGTGCTGCGCGGAACGCCGCCGAGGCCGAACGCACGCGCATCATGGCGGCGTCGATTTCTTCGCTTGTCACGGCGCGGCCAGCGACGGCCATGGCTTCCACTTCAGCGCGGACGGCGCAGAGCTTGGCAGCGAGGTCGTCCAAATTAGCGCCGATCGAACCGCCCGCGGCGAGCGCCTTGGCGGCGATATCGATGATCTCCGGGGCGCGGGTGCGATGCTCAGCGGGCGCGAGCGGCAGGAATGCCGAAAGTGCGGCAAGCAGGAGCTGCAATTGCAGCATCAGATTGAGCATGATTTTCTCCTTCAGCCGCGGCGCGCGCGGACGAGGTCTTCAAGTTCACTGACAGGCGCGCGTGCTGCGTCGATGGCGTCACCGAGACGCCGGGCGGCGATGGTGAGCGCGCTTGCTGCACGTTCGAGCGCAGGCTGGCTGGCATCGGTGGCCGCTTCGAAATCGGCGCGCGCGCCGACATAGGCGGTGACGGCAATTTGCAGAGTCTCCGCCGCCGGCGTCGCCACGCGTTCGGCCTGGCCGAGCGCGCATTTGAAGGCGAGCGGCGCGGCGGGATCGCGCACGATGTCCGTCGCCTCCTCGATGACGGCGGCATAAGCGTTCAGGAGCGCATCGGCGCGCTGATCGAGCGTGCGCGCGGCGGCGATCGGGTTCTCGATCTGCGTGCCGCCGAGTTGCAGCGAGGCGCAGGCAGGCGTGAGCGTGAGTGCGCAGGCAAGAGCGAGGGTTCGGCGAGGATGTTTCATTGTGTCCTCCTCAAACGATCGGCGTGCGCGCACGCGCGCGGCCGACGGCGACGCCGATCAGGCCAAGCGTAACGACGAGATCGACGAAGGCTGCGGCCAGCTCTTGCGCTGCGCCGTCAGGCAGGACGACGCCGAGCCGGCTTGCGGCGGCTGCGATGGCGATCGCGGCTGCGCTGCGCAGCGTCAGCGAATTGATCGCGGGTTTTTCTGTAGGTGGTGTGGTCATGTGGGCTCCTCGATGGACGAGAAGCCTAAGGGCGCTACGCACCCGGTCGGATTGATTGTCGGGACCGCGGGCCTTCAGGCCCTCACTGCGCTGTATCCGTTGAAGAACGCGAGCCCGAAGGCCCGCGGTCCTGTATGATTAGCCGGCGCACAATCCCCGCTTTGCCTCGTCATACTCGCGCTTTAGGCGCGCGATGAGATCGGCGGTTGGCAGAATCTCATGGACGCCGCCGACGCCTTGGCCGGCGCCCCAGATTTCCTTCCAGGCTTTCGCCTTCGATCCTTCGCCGCCGCCGAAGTTCATCTTGCTCGGGTCGCTTTCGGGGAGATTTTCGGGATCGAGGCCGGCTTGCTTGATCGAGCCCTTCAGATAGTTGCCGTGCACGCCGGTGAAGAGGTTGGTGTAGACGATGTCACCGGCTGAGGAGTCGACGATCATCTGTTTGTAGGCCTCGGTGGCGTTGGCTTCAGTCGTCGCGATGAAGGCCGAGCCCATATAGGCGAGATCCGCGCCCATCGCTTGCGCTGCAAGAATGCCGCGTCCAGTGGCGATCGCGCCCGAGACGAGCAGCGGACCTTGGAAGAATTCGCGTATCTCGCTGATCAGCGCAAATGGCGATAGCCCACCCGCGTGACCGCCCGCGCCCGCGCACACGGCGATCAAGCCGTCGGCGCCTTTCTCGAGCGCCTTCTCCGCGAACTTGATGTTGATGATGTCGTGCAGGACGATGCCGCCATAGGAATGGATCGCGTCGTTCACCTCGGGACGTGCGCCCAGTGAGGTGATGACGATCGGCACTTTGTGCTTCACGCATGCGGCGACGTCGTGCTCCAAGCGCTCATTCGTCTTGTGCACGATCTGGTTGACGGCATAGGGCGCCGCCGGTGCATTGGGTTTGGCTTCATCGTACGCCGCGAGTTCGTCCTTGATCCGGTGGAGCCAATCGTCCAGCAGGTTTTGCGGACGTGCATTGAGCGCCGGGAACGAGCCGACGATGCCGCCCTTGCATTGCGCGATCACCAATTCAGGGTTGGCGATGATGAATTGCGGGGCGCCCACGACGGGCAGACGCAGTTTGTCGAACAGGGGCGGCAGGGCCATGCTTCTCTCCGGTTGCGCTAAGCCCTACCCTGCGCTCAAAAGCGCGTCGATGCTGACATGGCGTCAACCGGAGCGGAAATGAGCGAACGTCCTCTGCATCTTGGCGAACCAGCGGATGAGGCCGGCTGGCGCGCGCTGGTCGAGCAAGGGCTGAAAGGCGGCGCCTGGGCGCGGCTTGTGGGCAAGACCGCGGACGGTATCGCGCTGGAACCGCTTTACCGCGAAACGGACATCGCCACAGCAGCGGACGAAGCCGGCATACCGGGCGGGGCGCCCTTTGTCCGCGGCGCGCGTGATGGCGCGTGGACGATTCGGCAAGCGTTCGAACATCACGATCCAGCCGAAACCAATCGCCAGATCCTGGCCGATCTCGCAGGCGGCGTGGGCGGCATCGAACTAGTTGTTGATCCTGATGGCGTGCGCGGCGTCGCCATCCGCGACGCGCGCGATCTCGATCTGGCGTTGGCGGATGTGATCCTCGAAGCCGCGCCGGTTTCGCTGGATGCAGGCGAGCATGGCGCCTGGTTGGCTGGCCTGTTGCGCGACAAGCTGAAAGGCGTCGCCGCCAAAGGCACGAACTTCGGCCTTGATCCGCTCGGCGCATTTATGCGCAGCGGCAAGGAGTGCGCTCAGGAGCATGCGCTGGCCATCGACTTCACGGTGCGGCATGCGTCTGAGCTTCCGTCGGCGCACTTTGTCCGCGTCGATGCGCGCATCGTGCACGAAGCTGGCGGCACGGAAGCGCAGGAAATCGCATCTGCGCTCGTGGGCGGCATCCACTATTTGCGGGCGTTGGACGGCAAGGGCCTTGGCACCGGCGGCAGCGCCAAGGCGCTCTCGTTTGCCGTGGCTGTTGGGCCGGACGTGCTGATCGAGACGGCGAAGCTCCGCGCACTGCGCCTGTGCTGGGCGCGCGTGCTGGAGGCGAGCGGAGTTCCGCCGGAGGCGCGCGCGGCGCACATTCACGCTTTCAGCTCGCGGCGCATGATGACGCGTTATGATGCGTGGACCAATATTCTACGCGTCACGACCGCTGCTTTCGCCGCGGCGGTCGGCGGCGCTGACGATATCACCACCTACCCCCTCACCGATGTCCTCGGCCTGCCGACGCCGTTCGGCCGGCGCGTGGCGCGCAACACGCAGCACGTGCTGATGGAAGAATGCCGCTTGGGCCACGTCGCCGACCCGGCTGGCGGGGCGTGGTTCGTCGAGAAGCTGACGCAAGAGCTCGCTGCGAAAGCTTGGGAGATCATGCAGGGCATCGAGGCCGAGGGCGGCATCGTCGCTTCGCTCCATGCCGGCAGCTTGCAAAAGCGCGTCGCTGACGCGCGCGCGGCGCGGCAGAAGCTGATCGCAACGCGGCGCGAGACGATCACTGGTGTAAGCGACTTTCCGCTCGTGGGCGCCGCTACGCCCGACTTTATCGCACGTCCCCCCGTCGTTGCTGTGGGCGGGCTCGAACCCATCCGCTGGGCCGAACCGTTTGAGACGCTGCGCGAGCGCGCCGAGAAGCACGCGCCGCGCACCTTCTTCGCAAACTTGGGCGCACTCGCCGAGTTCGGCCCGCGCGCGCAGTTCGCTCGCAATTTCTTCGGCGTCGGCGGTATCGCCAGCGTCGGCGAAGAGGACGCGTATGCGAGCATGGAGGCGCTGGTCGATGCGTTCCGCAGCACAGGCCTGCGCATCGCCGTCATCGCCAGCACGGACACCTACTACGCCGAACACGCAGAGAACTGCGCGCAGCGCCTGAAGGCGGCCGGCGCGGACTGGATCGTGCTCGCCGGCAAGCCGGGCGACGCCGAGGCCAGGTATCGCGCTGCGGGCGTGGATCAGTTTATCTTCCCTGGCGCCGATGTGCTGAAAGAGTTGGAGACGTTGCACCTCGCTTTGGGGATCGCACCCTGATGACGCCGGAACCGCTCACGCGAAACGTGTGCCGCACAGGGCGGTTGGGTCGTCAACGCGCGGTGCTGGCGGCGTTGGGCTTTGGTGTTGTCGTGGTGCTTGCGGCGAGCGTCGCCGCGCTCGGCGGCTGGTGGACGCCGTGGGCGGCGCGCTATGTACAGGGCGTCGATGTCTCGTGGCACCAAGGCCCGATCGATTGGCGCACGCTGGCTGCGGACGATGTCGCGTTCGCCTACATCAAAGCCACCGAAGGCGGCGATCACGTCGATCAACGCTTTGCCTTCAACTGGCGCGAGGCGGCGGCGGCGGGGCTTTATCGCGGCGCCTATCACTTCTTCACGCTCTGCCAGCCCGGCGCGCGGCAAGCGGCGAACTTTATCGCGGTCGTGCCGCGCGACGCGGGCGCACTGCCCGCTGCCGTCGATCTCGAACATATGGGCCCCTGCCGGCGCGGGCCGACGATGAGCGACGTCGTTGGCGAGGCGCTCATCTTCATGGACGTGCTCGAAGCGCACTATGGCGTGCGCCCCATCATCTACACCACCCGTGAATTTCACGACGCGCATTTGAGCACCGTCGAAGGCGAGCGCTTCTGGATCCGCTCGCTCGGCGTCGCACCGCGCTTCCGCGAACGCGACTGGATCATCTGGCAACACCACAATCGCGGCCATAAGCGCGGTGTTAGTGGGCCCATTGATCTGAATGCGTTTCGCGGTGATGCGGCGGCGCTAGCTCGCTTTGCTTCCTCCTCTCCTCGGCCAAACTCATGACCCTCCCTGACTTCTCCAAACTTTCGCTCTCAACAGACGTGGCGAAAGCTGCGCCGCATTCCGGCGAACCCTGGCTCTCACCCGAAGGCATCGCGGTGAAAACCGCTTACACCGCCGCCGATCGCGCGGGGCCGGACTTTGTCGACGGCTTCCCAGGCATGGCGCCGTTTGGGCGCGGTCCCTACCCGACGATGTACGTCCAGCAGCCGTGGACGATCCGGCAGTATGCGGGCTTCTCGACGGCGGAGGATTCGAACGCCTTCTATCGGCGCAATCTGGCGCACGGGCAGAAGGGCCTCTCCATCGCCTTCGATCTCGCCACCCACCGCGGCTACGATTCCGATCACCCGCGCGTTGTCGGCGATGTCGGCATGGCAGGCGTGGCGATCGATTCCATCCTCGACATGCGCACGCTCTTCAACGGCATCCCGCTCGATCAGATGAGCGTGTCGATGACGATGAACGGCGCGGTGTTGCCGATCATGGCGCTCTATATCGTCGCCGGCGAGGAGCAAGGCGTGCCGCACGCCAAGCTCAGCGGCACGATCCAGAACGACATCCTCAAAGAATTCATGGTGCGGAATACGTTTATCTATCCGCCGAAACCCTCGATGCGCATCGTCTCGGATATCTTCGCCTACACCGCGACCGAGATGCCAAAGTTCAACTCGATCTCGATCAGTGGCTATCACATGCAGGAAGCCGGCGCGACGGCGGACCTCGAGCTCGGCTACACGTTGGCCGACGGCGTCGAGTATATCCGCGCCGGCGTCGCTGCGGGTTTGGACATCGACAAGTTCGCGCCACGGCTCTCCTTCTTCTGGGCCATCGGCATGAACCCGTTCATGGAGATCGCGAAACTGCGAGCGGCGCGGCTGCTGTGGTCGAAGCTGACGGCAGAGTTCAATCCGAAGGACGATAAGTCCCGCGCGTTGCGCACGCATTGCCAGACGTCCGGCTGGTCACTGACGGCGCAGGACGTTTACAACAACGCCGTGCGCACTTGCGTCGAAGCGATGGCGGCCGCGTACGGCGGCACGCAATCTTTGCACACCAATTCTCTCGACGAGGCGCTGGCGCTCCCGACCGATTTCTCCGCCCGCATCGCTCGCAACACGCAGATCCTGTTGCAACAAGAAGCCGGCGTGACGCGGCCCGCCGATCCGTGGGGCGGCTCTTATTATGTCGAGCGCCTCACCGCCGATCTCGCCGCAAAAGCGTGGGCGCATATCGAGGAGGTCGAGAAGCTCGGCGGCATGTCGGAAGCGATCGATCAAGGCCTGCCGAAAGCACGAATCGAAGAAGCCGCCGCACGCACGCAAGCGCGCATCGATACCGGCCACCAAACCATCGTCGGCATCAATAAATATAAGCTCGGCGAGAAAGAGGACGTGCCGGTCCTCAAGGTCGATAACGCCAAGGTGCGCGCGATGCAGCTGGAGAAGCTGACGCGGCTGAAGGCGGATCGCAAACCGGCGGACGTGGCGGCAGCGCTCGAAGCGCTTGAAGCCGGCGCGCGCGGCAAGGGCAATCTGCTTGAGCTTGCGGTGAACGCCGCGCGCGCGAAAGCGACGGTCGGCGAAATGTCATCGGCGCTCGAGCGCGCGTTCAATCGCCACCAGCCGCCGATCCGGCTCGTCACCGGCGTGTTCGCGCGCGAAGCCGGCGACGATGCGTCGCTCGAACGCGCGCGCCAAAGCGTCGCGGCGTTCGAGGAAGCCGAAGGCAAACGCCCGCGCATCCTCGTCGCCAAAATGGGCCAGGACGGACACGACCGCGGCCAAAAGGTTGTCGCGTCCGCATTTTCTGATTTGGGCTTCGAAGTCGAGATCGGACCGCTCTTCGCCACGCCCGAGGAGGTCGCCGAACAAGCCATCGCCAAAGGCGTGCACGTCGTCGGCGTGTCCTCGCTGGCGGCGGGACATTTGACGCTCACGCCTGCTTTGCGCGCGGCGTTGGTCGAGCGCGGCCGCGGCGACATCATGATCGTCGTCGGCGGGGTTATTCCGCCGGAGGATGTCGCGACGCTGAAAGAGATGGGCGCAGCGGCGGTGTATCCGCCGGGCGGCGTGATTGCGGATATCGCGCAAGACTTGCTGGCGGCGCTGAACGAGAAGCTGGGCTATGCGCAGCCGGCGCGGCGGGATTAAGCGTTGACCAAAATCCTCGGCGCCCTCTCCGCCATCCTAGCCATCGCCTACGGCGCGTTCGGTTCTAGCCTCTACGAAGGCGCGCCGCCTTATGTTGTCGGCACGATCTTCAAAGCCTCGAGCATCATCGTCCTCGCCCTCATCGCGCTGCTCGCGCGGTCGCGCCTGCTCGCCGCTGGCCTTCTCTTCGGCGCGTTGGGCGATGCGTTGCTGGCGTGGAGCCCCGACGCGTTCCTCTATGGCGCGCTCGCGTTCCTAATTGGACACCTCTTCTACATCACGCTCTTCCTGCGCGCTGGCATCGGCGTTGGCGCCGCGTTGAAGCAACCGCCGCGCCTCCTCGGGGCGCTCGCGCTGATCGTCGCGGCGTTCGTGATGACGTGGATGCTGGTGCCGCGCGACAATGCGATGTTCGCGCCGCTCAGCGTCTATACTGGCGTGCTGACGCTGATGGCGCTTTGCTCGTTCACGCTGCCGGCGGCGCGCTGGCTGGTGATGGCGGGCGCGGTGTTGTTCTTTATCTCCGACGGCTTCGTCGCCTGGAACATGTTCCACCCCGATCCCGATCCCACGCTCGCCTACTGGCGCAGCTTTGCGGGGTGGATGGCGTATTGGGGCGGACAAGCGGCGATTTGTGTGGGCGCGTTGGGGTTGCACAAAGCGAAATGATTCCGTCATTCCGGGGCAATGCGCAGCATTGAGCCCGGGACCCAGGGGCCAATGTCGCGCTTGTTGCTCCTGGGTTCCGGATCGCGCTCCGCGCGTCCGGAATGACGGGTGTTGTTGTGAACTGACTTCGTGTGCATGTAGCGCGCATGACCGATCTCACCGCCGCCCGCGAAACGCTGCAACGCGTGTTCGGTCACAGCGAGTTTCGCGGATTTCAGAGCGACGTGATCGCGGAAGTGCTGGAAGGCCGCGACGTGATGGCGGTGCTGCCGACGGGCGGCGGCAAGAGCTTTTGCTATCAGATACCGGCGATCCTGCGGCCTGGCGTTGGTCTCGTCGTTTCGCCGCTCATTGCTCTCATGCAGGATCAAGTGGCGGCGCTACGCACGGCTGGCGTCAACGCCGCGCGGCTCGATTCCACTATCGTTTCAGACCAACGCCGCGCCACGCTCGATGCGGCGCGCGCGGGTCAACTCGATCTCTTGTACCTCTCGCCCGAAGGCCTGTTCGCGCAGGGCTTCCTCGATTTTCTCGAAGAGTGCCCGCTGGCGCTCATTGCCATCGACGAAGCGCACTGCGTCAGCCAATGGGGGCACGACTTCCGCCCCGACTATCGCGCGCTCGGTCAACTTGCCGGCCGCTTCCTCGGCGTGCCGCGCACGGCCGTCACCGCCACGGCTGATCTGAAGACACAAGCCGACATTCGCACGCAACTCAAACTCGAAAACGCGCGTGCGTTTATCGATAGCTTCGATAGGCCTAACCTCGTGCTCAGCGCGGAGCGCAAGAGCACCCAGCCGCAGGACCGCATCTTCGATCTGGTCAACGCGCGGCGCGGCAAGTCCGGCATCATCTACGCCGGCACGCGCGACAATGTCGACAAGATCGCCGCGAACCTGTCCGCGCTGAAAGTGCCCGCGCTCGCCTATCATGCGGGGCTCGATGCAGGCCTGCGCGCCGATCGGCAGCATCGTTTCCAGGAAGAAGATGACGTCGTGATGGTGGCCACCATCGCCTTCGGCATGGGCGTCGATAAGCCGAACGTGCGCTACGTGATCCATGCGGATTCGCCGAAATCGATCGAGGCGTACTGGCAAGAAGTCGGCCGCGGCGGGCGAGACGGCGAGATGGCGGAGGGCTTTTGCATCTACAGCGCCACCGATCTCCGCCGCGCCATCATGTTCGCCAACCAAGGCGCCGCGACCGAACAAGTCAAAGCCGTGCAGATCAAGAAGGCGCGGCAGTTGTTTGCTTATCTCGACGGCCTCACCTGCCGCCGCGCCGGCGTGCGGCGTTATTTCGGCGAAGAGAACGCTGAGCGGTGCGGCGTCTGCGATATCTGCACTGATCCGCCGGTTTCCATCGACGCCACCGAACTCGCGGCGAAAGCGATCTCCGCCGTCATGCGCATGGATCAGCGTGTCGGCCGCGGGCGCGTGGTGAACCATTTGCTTGGCCGCACCGGCGACGGCCTCGACGAGCAATACGCGACTCGCACCACGTTCGGCATTGGCGCCGATCAACCCGAGCCGGTGTGGCGCAACGTGATCGAGCACTTGTTGTTCGAAGGCGTGCTCAGCGAAGGCGACGATCAACGCCCGACGCTCAGCATTGGCGACGATGACACCGTGCGCGCGATCTTTCGCAAGGAGCACGTCGTGCGCATGCGCGAAGCAGCGCCGCCGACGCGTCGCAGCAAAGAAGATCGCCGCGCTACTCGCGGCGCCAAGGACGCGGTGCGCGAGGGCTTCAAGGGCGAGGACGCAAAGCTGTTCGACGCGTTGAAATCCTGGCGGCGCGAAACGGCGCATGCGAGCGGCGTGCCGCCCTACGTGATCTTCCATGACGCGACACTGGCCGCGATGGTTCGAGACAAACCCGCCGATTTCGCAGCGCTCGGGCGCGTCTCCGGCATCGGCGAGGCGAAGCTCAAGAAGTACGGAGCCGAAGTGCTGGCGGTGCTGATCGCCGGCGTTTAGTCGTTCCCTTTTTGTTCTTGCGTTTGATTTGGTCTTGGTGTGTAGTGGCGCCGGGAGGATCACATGATCGGCTACGTCACCATCGGCTCGAACGACATTACGCGCTCGTGCGCCTTCTTCGACGCCGCATTCGAACCGCTCGGCTACAAGCGCACCTTCGAGGGCGGCGGCTGGGCCGGCTATGGCCCTGACGGCAAGAAAGAAGGCCTCGAAATCTATCTGGCCACGCCCGAGAACGGACAAACCGCCTGCCTCGGCAATGGCTCGATGCTGGCGTTCAAGGCCCCGTCGCGCGCGGCTGTTGAAGCGTTTCACGCCGCAGCACTCGCGGCCGGCGGCAAGGACGAAGGCGCGCCGGGCGTGCGCGGCGAAAGCGATCCGCCTTTCTACGGCGCCTATGTGCGCGATCCGGAAGGCAACAAGTTCTGCGCCTACTTCAAAGGCTAGATTAGTCGACGCCCTCTTCGACGATGCGGCGGGCGGCACGTGGGCCCTCTTCTGCGAGCGCTTGCGCCTGTTCGACCCATTCCTCTTCCTCGATGCGGCCCTGCAGGCGCAGATAGCCGTCGACCCAGGCGATGTGATCGGGCGACCAGGCGGCGATCTGGTCGAAGTGAAACACGCCGAGCGCGTTGAGCGTGCCCTGCTGCAACTGGCTGACGCTGTCGATCAGTGTCAGGTCATCCGGCGCGCCGTTACGCGCGGCGGCGAGCACAGGCGGTTTCGCGCCGCGGCGCGTGCGCGGCGGCGGCGCTGGTGGCGGTGCTTCGACGTCCGCCGCACGCTCGGGCGTCGTCACTGGCTGAATTACTGGCGCGGACGGCGCCGGCACGGCTGCGGCTCGATCCTCCAGATGACGCACGCGCGCTTCGAGATAACGCGCGCGCCACTTCCAGCGATCGGGGTCGGGGCCAAGGTCGACAGCGGGTGAAGGCGCCAACACGCGTTGCGGCGCAACGACCGGCGCAACTGCAGCTGCTTCCTGCAAATACGCCACCCGCCGCTCCAGGTAGAGCAAGCGCCAGCGCAACAGCACATCGACATCGGCATCCGCCGCAAACGGGGTCGTCTCTTCAGCCGCAGCAACGGCAGGCGCCGGCGCGGTTGCTTCCCGCAGTGCTTCCTCCAAATACTGAGCGCGCGCCTCGGCATCGCGCACGCGCCATTCCGCAAGCGGCGCCTCCGGCTCAGCGGCCGCCAACGGCGGGGGCGTCTCCGCGCTCGCGCGGGCTTGCCCCTCTAGGTAGCGCACGCGTTGTTCGAAATAGCGCAAGCGCCATGTCTGCAGGGCGATTTCGTCCTCGGCAGCCTGCGTCGATGGCTCTTCCACCGGCGCAGTCTCTACGTCGATAGTGCGCGCCTGTTCGGCATCGTGATCGGCGACGAGTGCGCGCAGACGCGCGAGTTCGGCGCTTTGATCTGACTCGCCCGGCCCACGCCGCTGCAATTCCGCCAAATCGCCCGCGAGATCGTCAGCGCGGGCGCGGGCGTGCTCTAGCGCGCGCTCAAGTTCAGCAATGCGGCCGTTGCGCAGTTCGAGTTGACGGCGCACCGAGTCCGTTTCGCGCTCGCCTTCCGCGCTCGGCTCGCCGCTCGCGTCTTCCGAGGCCAGCCGCAGCAAATCGCTCAACAGGTTCTCGCGCTCGCGCCTTTGCGCGGCCTGCGCCGGCGCTGCGCGCTCGGCGGCGAAAGCCCAGCCGGCAATCGCTGCAAACACCAGCGCCAGCAGCAACCAGACCCACAATTGGCTGATGAGGTAGATCATCTCAGCTGCTCACATAAAATTCGATGCGCCGGTTGGCGGCTTGGCCTGCTTCGGTGGCGTTGCTCATGCGCGGACGATCAGGGCCGTAACCACGTGCTGTCAGACGCGAGCGCGCCACGCCCTGGCCGGCGAGATAGGCCGCAACCGCATCGGCGCGGGCGCGTGACAAGTCCATGTTGAGATCGCGCCCGCCTTGATTGTCGGTGTGCCCGCCCACTTCGATCGAGAAGCGATCACAACGCAACGCCACCGAAGCGAGTGCGTTGAGGATTTCGCGGCTCGACGGATCGATCGCCGCAGAGCCCGGCGCGAAATTGATGACGTTACGCTCCATCATCCGATCGAACGCGCGCTCACAGGTTTCAGCATCGCCGCTGGCTAGATTGAGGCCTTGCAGTTCCGGGTGTTCTACATCGAGGCCGTCGATGGTCACGGCGAGGCGCGAACGGAATGGCGCGCCCGGTGTTTCGAAACGACGGCGGATGGCGTCGACGCTGGCCTGGTCGCCATCGCCGATGAAGACGATCTGGTTATCGACGATGCGCGCCTCGCCCGTGCGCAGGCCTGCAAGCAACCGAACAGCGTCGCGCGCCATATCCGCAAATAGCGGCGACGGCGCGCCGCCCGCGACGTGCATTTCGTCCACCGCTTCCGCATTCGGAAACGCCTGGCCAACAGCGCCGAGCAATTCAGCGCGCGCTGCTTCGCTCGGTGCGGCGCCCGAGAGCGTCACGCGATCGTCGCCGCGGCGGATGCTCCACACATAGGGGCGATCGAAGGCGCCGACTTGAACATCGGAGGCGTCCACAGTGGTGACGCCGCCCGCCCATGCGCCGCCGGCGCCGGCGGCGCGCAACGCAGCTTGGCGTGCGGCGGCGATGTCGTGTTCGTCTTCGACGATGCCGCGCAGGCGCGCGTGTTGGCCATCCATCTCGATATCAAGGCCGGGATAGCCGGCCGCCGTCAGCGCAACCGCCACGCGGTCGCGCAAGACGCCTGGCGCTTTCCAGACCGCGCCATTGTGCGGCGCGAGCATGCCGAGCAGCGTGGCGATGACCACGCCTCCAAGGCCTGTCCAAAGCAGTGTCCGGCGCGGTGTTTCGTCGCCGGCGCTCATGAAATTCTTGCTCGCCGCACTTGCAGATCGCTAAGCGCGCTGCGCAGACGCTGAACCTCACGCGCCTCCTCGCGGCGGCGCTCGCCCGCGATAAACACGAACGCACGCCAGCCGATCGCGAAGCCGAGCAATGCGGCTGTCGCGAAAAGCACCACCTCGGACAAGAACAGGCCGATCATAATTCCCGCGTCACGCGCATTTGCCCCGCCTTAATGCCCTTCTAATGCCCCGCGAACTAAGCGAAAACCACAAACACCCCCGCGGTTGAGCGGCGATACAGGATCCCATGGCGCACCAGATCACCAGCGCGTCCAATCCGCAGATCAAGCTGCTGAAGAGCCTGCACCTGAAGAAGGCGCGGGCCGAGACCGGCTTGTTCCTGGCGGAAGGCGCGCGGCTGGCGGTGGAGGCGGCTGATCTTGGCGTTTGGCCGGAGATGCTGGTGTTCTCGCCGGCTGCTTTGGCGCGCGATCAGGTGCGCGCTTTGATTGCTCAGGCCGAAGCGCGGCGCGTGCGCGTGATCGAGACGAACGAGACGATCCTCGCCCAAATCAGCAAGCGCGATAACCCGCAGACGGTGATTGGCGCCTACAAGCAGCAGCTTTCATCGCTCGACGCTTTGGATGGCGCCACCATCGTCGCGCTCGAAGGCATCCGCGATCCTGGTAATTTGGGCACGATACTGCGCACCGCAGATTCTACCGGCGCCGGCGGCGTTGTTCTGATCGGCGACAGCTGCGATCCGTTTTCGGTGGAAGCAGTGCGTGCGAGCATGGGCTCGCTGTTTGCAACAAAGTTGGCGCGCGCTTCGTTTGAAGAGTTGATGCGCTATAAGACGGCGCGCGGCGCGGAGATGTTTGGGCTGTCGCTCAAAGGCGCAGCGCAAGACGGTGAAGCGCCGCCGCCTGCTAAGGCCATCGTGCTGATGGGCAACGAGCAATCCGGCTTGCCCGAACATATGGAAGCGGCGTGCGATACGTTGGTGAAACTGCCGATGCGCGGGCGAGCAGACAGTTTGAATCTTGCGGTCGCAACGGCCGTGATGCTCTACGATCTTTGGCGGAGACGCGGATATGACGGCGCCAAAGACTAACGTCGTGCCTGAGATTTTGGTCGCCGACGATTGGCGCGATTACCGGCTCTTGGATTCCGGCAATGGCGGCAAGCTGGAGCAAGTCGGCCCGTACCGGTTCGTGCGGCCGGAGCCGCAAGCCCTGTGGACGCCTGCGCTCGCTGCAAGCGAGTGGGATGGCGCGGACGCGATCTTCGCGCCGGCCGCCACAGGCGACGAAGACGCTGGCCGCTGGCGCTTCAATCGGCAATTGCCGGAGACATGGACGCTCACCTGGGATGATCTCAAATTCATCTCGCGCCCGACGCCGTTCCGGCACCTTGCCTTCTTTCCCGAACACTCCGTGCATTGGCGCTACGCGCGCAACTACTTGAAGGCACATCGCGGCGCGCAGCCCGAGGTGTTGAACCTGTTTGGCTATACAGGGCTTGCTTCACTTGCGTGCGCGAAAGCCGGCGCGAAGGTGACGCACGTTGATGCGTCGAAGAAAGCGATCGGCTTTGCGCGCGACAATCAGGCGGCCTCTGGCTTGAGCGATGCGCCGATCCGCTGGATTTGCGACGACGCGCTGGGCTTCGTGAAGCGCGAGATCCGGCGTGGGCGGCGCTATGACGGGATCATTCTCGATCCGCCGAAATTTGGGCGCGGGCCAGATGGTGAGACCTGGAAGCTTGAGGAGCAACTCGCCGAGCTTCTCGACAGTTGCCAGACTTTGCTGCGCACCGATCCGAACGATCGCGCCAGCGCCGAGGGCTTCATGATCGCGACCGTGTACGCCGTACGCTTGTCGTATCTGGCGCTGGCGCAAACCGCGCAGCAATTGTTCGTCGGCGGCGAATGGCAAACCGGCGAGATGGCGCTACCGCACGACGGCCGCGACATGCTTCTGCCGACGGCGATCTTCGCGCGCTGGCGGGGTTAGTGAAGCGGACTGCGGCTCTTCAGACCCGCATATGCGTCGAGTGAAGAGCGAGCCTAAAGGCTCGCGGTCCGGCTAGTGAAAGTTACGGCCTTTCGGCATCACGTCTGCAGCTTTCTTTACATCAAGATTGATGCGAACGTTGCGAGGATGACGCTGCCGCGCATCGCCTTCGCCGCCACGGCGCGGCTCGTCGGTTGGACCAGAGGCGTCGATTTGGACCCCGTGCGCCGAGAGCTTCGCTAGCAGCGGCGTATAATCATGCACGCGCTCGGCGATGACATGGATCACGCCGCTTTCGCTTTGCACGGGGCCGTCGACGGCGATGAGACGCCCGCCAAGAATTTCGGGGCGGAATTGCTCGAACACTTTCGGCCAGACGACGATGTTGGAAATCCACGTCTCGTCTTCGAGGGTGGCGAAAATCACGCCGGAGGCTGTGCCCGGGCGTTGACGGACGAGCACGAGGCCAGCGACGCGGACGCGCTCGCCATTCCGGATGTCCTTGAGTTGCTCGGCGCGGATTACGCGTCGACCCGTAAGCTCATCGCGAAGCAACGCCACGGGGTGTTGCTTTAGGGAAAGGCCTATCGTTCGGTAGTCCTCAACGATATGCTCCCCCAGCAGCATGCGGGGCAAAGCGAAATCCGGCTCGCGCGTTGGATCCGGCGTTGTCGTGAACAAAGGCAAATCCTCCTGGCCCCCAACGCGGTTCAAACCGCGCGCCGCCCACAGCGCATCGCGTCGATCAAGGCCAAGTGAGCGGAATGCATCGATGTCGGCGAGACGTTCGATCGTGGACGCGCGCACACCGCCCCTCAGCCAAACATCGCGTACGGAATCGTACCCGTCGCCGCGATTGGCGACGAGCACGCGCAGCTCTTCTTCCTTAAAGCCTTGCGCTTGTCGGAAACCAAGTCGCAATGCGTGCGTCGATTTAACATCGCTCGACATCTCAGCATGACGAGAGTGAAGTCGTTTCGAAGCAGGCTCATCGCCCGCAGCGGGGCTTTCCAGAATGTTATCCCAATCCGAAGCATTCACATCGATGCAACGAACCTCGACTCCATGCTCTTGCGCATCACGCACAATTTGCGCTGGCGCGTAGAAACCCATCGGCTGCGCATTCAGAAGCGCCGCAGCGAAAACGTCAGGGTAATAGCACTTCAGCCAGGATGAATTGTAGACCAGGATAGCAAAGCTCGCAGCGTGGCTCTCAGGGAAACCGTATTCGCCGAAACCTTCGATCTGAGCGAATGAGGCTTCGGCAAAAGCACGCTCGTAGCCATTGCCAATCATGCCTTCGATAAATTTCTCCTTGAGCTTTCCGATCGTGCCTACACGCTTAAACGTCGCCATCGCTCGACGAAGTTTATCCGCCTCGGGAGGCGTAAAGCCCGCAGCAACAATGGCGATCTGCATCGCCTGTTCCTGAAAGAGCGGCACGCCTAGTGTGCGCTTGAGGACCTCCCATAGCTCCGGCTTCGGCGCTTGCGCTTTTTCCTGCCCCTGACGCCGCCGCAGATAAGGGTGCACCATACCGCCCTGAATTGGGCCGGGACGAACGATCGCGACTTCGATAACTAGGTCGTAGAAGTCTACGGGCTTGAGTCGCGGCAGCATCGACATCTGCGCGCGGCTTTCGACTTGGAACACGCCGATCGAATCCGCCCTGTGCAGCATCTTATAGACACGATCATCATCCGTTCGGGACGTGAGCGTGATGCACTCCTTACCCGGATAGTGCTGCCCCATGAGATCGTAGGCTTTTTGCAGGCACGTCAGCATTCCGAGGCCGAGCAGATCGACTTTGAGAATGCCTAGATCCTCTAGATCGTCCTTGTTCCATTCAACGACGGTACGATCGTCCATCGCCGCATTTTGGATCGGGACGACGTCGTGCAGCTTCTCACGCGTGATCACGAATCCGCCGACGTGCTGCGACAAATGCCGCGGAAAGCCTTGCAGTGCGTTAGCTAGCGACACGCATTGCATGAGCTCCGTATCGTTTACATCCAGCCCCTGCTCGATGAGGTCTTTGTTCTCCACCCCTTGGGACCACCAGTGTAGAACTTTGGCGAGACTTCCAATGCGGTCCTGCGAATAGCCGAAGACCTTCGCCACCTCGCGTATAGCGCTCCGCCCGCGATAACAGATCAGCGTGGCGGCCAATCCAGCGCGATCTCGGCCATATTTCTTGTATACGTATTGGATAACCTCTTCGCGTCGCTCATGCTCGAAATCGACGTCGATATCTGGCGGTTCGTTGCGCTCTTCCGACACGAACCGATCGAACAGAAGCGTGTTCTTTGCCGGGTCGACTGAGGTCACGCCAAGACAATAACAGATGGCGGAGTTCGCCGCCGAACCACGTCCTTGGCAAAGTATGGGTTTGGTTGGTTTTCCGTCCTTGTCAAAGCCTGAGCGTGCGAACTCAACGATATCCGCCACGGTCAAGAAATACGGCGCGTAGCGCTTGCGCTCTACGATGCCGAGTTCGCGCGTGAGCGCTTCATGCACTTTCTCGGGGATACCTTCAGGGTACTTCGACTTGGCGCCAGCCCAGGTGCGGGCTGCTAGTGCTTCTTGTGGATCGGCATAACCTTCGGATGTCTCCTCGGGATATTCGTAGCGCAAATGCTCCATCGAGAAGGCTATGCCTTCGAGAAAACGCAAACTCTCCGCCACTGCCTGTGGCGCTAGCTGATAAAGCCGCGCAATCTCCTCCGGCGGCTTGAGTTGCCGTTCGGCGTTTTTCGCCAGCAGCGCGCCAGCCTCGGAGAGCTTCTGCTTCTCCCGGATACACGTCACCACATCGAGCAGTGGCCTGCGATCGCCGCGATGGATAAGCGGTTCTGTTGTCGCCAGCAGACGGGCGCCCGTTTCCGCCGCCACCTGCCGTAGCTTGCGAATGCGCCTGCGATCTTCGCCGCTGAACTGGAATGGCGCTGCAAGCCACACCATGCTGGCGGCGCGCTTGATCGTTCGCAGATATTCTCCCATCGCCAAAGGTTCATCGCCGAGATCGAACGCGGGGATGAGAATCGTCTGCAGCCCTTGTGCGTGCGCCAGATAGTCCGCGAAATCGAGCCAGCACTGCCCTTTCGGCGCGCGACGATTGCCGATGGTGAGCAGCCGCGTGAGATTTGCGAAAGCGGCGCGGTCCTTAGGATAAACGACAAGGTCCGGCGTCCCATCTCGAAATACGAGGCGTGAGCCGACAATGACGCGAATGTCGGCGCCCATCTCTTCCTTGACCGCTTTCGCCTTCATGTGTGCGCGCACTACACCGGCCAGTGTGTTGCGGTCCGCAATGCCAATCCCGGCCAGTCCAAGCACAGCCGCCTGCTCCACCATCTCTTCCGGGTGCGAGCCTGACCGCAAAAACGAGAAGTTCGTGGTGACGCAGAGTTCGGCGAAGCTCATGCGAACAGCCCGTGCACGAACCAGCGTGGCGCCGCATCGCCTTCGCCGTAATGGCCTTCGCGGTAGAGCCAGTAGCGGCGGCCCTGTTTGTCTTCGACGCGATAGTAATCGCGCATAATTTCGCGCTTCAGCCAATCGCCGGCGATGCGCTCTGGGCCCTCGGCGCGAACGACCTCGCGCGTCACACGCCGCCAGCGGAAGCGGATGGGCGGGCCATCGGGGACGCTCGCCATAACTTCGATGGTTTGCGCTGGCGCAAACAGCCGGATCGGGCGGCGCTGTACCCCATCGCGAGCGGGTTTGACGACAGGCCCGCTTTTCTTCGGCTTGCCGAGCGCTGAGCGCCAGCCGGCGGCGCGCTCCGGCGCGTGCTCGTCATGCACTTGAGCGCGCAGCACACGCTTTGGGCCGAGCCGCGCGCTCAGAACATCGACGATGCTGCTGATTTGCTCGGCGCTTGCGGCGGTTTCTTCCACGCCAGCCAATGTCCGCGCGCTTTCGTCAATCGTCGCCAAGCGCACCACATCAAGGCGCGCAGCTTCGAAGCCGAACTCGGCATCGAGGTTTTCGGCTATGACGTTGAGTTTTTCGCGGAAGAGCCGCATGAGCGGCTTCACGGCGCGCAGCGGGCGGCTGACATTCACGCCGATCACGCGGTCGCGGCCATCGACGCCGAACAAGATGAGCTCCGCGCGCAATACGCCAGCGCCCCGCAGTTCCAACTTCTCCGCAGCATCTGCGCATAAATCTTCTGCGACCCTGAGCACAGCTTCGGCGCTGAAGATCGGCTCCACAAACCGGCGCAGCGCAAACACCATCGGCGCGGGCCGGCGCGGCGTCAGAGCTTCTTGTGCGCGGCCAAGCGCTTGATCGAGGCGCAACATCGCCTGCGCGCCCGCGCGCGCGGTGAAAGACGCGCGCGGCGCTTGCATCACTTGGCCGATGGTTTTCAAGCCTAGGCGTCGCAGCAAAGCGGCGGGCTGGGGGTCGAGGCGCAGTGCTTCGACTGGAAGCGGCGACAGCTTTGCCGCCACGCCTTCATTTGTGTCCGTAAGCGAGGCTTGGAGCTGATCACGAAGATTAGCCGGCTTTTGCGTTGCATGCCGCGCAAACGCCCACGCAGCGCCTGGCGTTGGGGCGATCGCCGCGCGGGAGACGAAGCCTTGCGCGCGTAGGCGGGTCACGATGTGCTGGCGCAGTTGCTCTTCGCCGCCAAACAAGTGCCCGCAGCCGGTGATATCCAGAAACAAACCTTCCGGGGAATCGAGCACGACCACCGGCGTGAAGCGCTCACACCACGCCGCAATATTATCGAGGGCGCGGTTATCTTCCTCCGGATCGGCTTCGACCGCTTCCAGCGATGGCTGCATCGCGCGCGCATCGGCGAGCGACATGGCAAGGCGCAGGCCCAGCGCGCTTGCGCGGGCGTCCACGCCTGTTAGCTGATAGGCATTGGCTTGCTTGGCGTAGACGACAAGCGCGCGATCATCGTCCGGGGCGCGCCCGGATCGGATCAACCGATCGGTCGCCAGACGCGGCAGATAGATCGCCAGCCAGCGCGCGCCGTTCATGCTTGACGCGCTTCCGGACGTAAAACCGCTTCACACTTTTCCTGGGAGCGCTCGGCGAAACTGTGCTCATGCGCATTCCATTCCAAAGTGAAGCGAGCGCCGGATGGGCCGGCGCGGTTGCGTGTGAGTTCAGCGGCGAACGCTGTAAGACCGAGATCGCGCGGGTCTTCCGATGCGCTCTCGGCCGGCGCGATGCGCCAGCGTGTCCAGGCCGCACTCGGTCCGTTCTCCGGCTGCAGCAGAAGACAGCGCGAGCCGGAGCGCTCGGCAAACAGCAACAAACGGCGGCTGGCTTTGAGATCGAGCGGTTTGCCTTGCGCGCCGAGTGCGCAAATCACCACCGCGCCGCGCGCCGCCAAAGCTTGCTCGGCCGCCCACAACGCCTCGTCGCGCTTCTTGGCGCGGACGACGATGAGTTGGTCGAGCGCGACGCCGTACTGCGCCAGTCCCACAGGGTAAGGACCGCCCTCTTCCCCGAAGGCCGCATCTTCGCCGGCCCAAAAGAGACCGGCCGGCCCAACCCAGGTCGCAGCGAGCGCCAAAGTGAAGCCCAGAGCCGCCGCCTCGGCCCCAGGCCCGGCGGGACCTGCCTCGTGCAGAGGCTGGCCGGCCATAATGGCGGCTAGACCGGCGAAACCGGGCTCTGCGGCGGCTAGACGCGGACTCATGTTCTCTATATGTTCTACACCCCTGAGTCCTCCCCGGCAAGGCGGTAGCGCAACGATGTTCGCCTATTCCCTCTTCGACACCGCCATCGGCCGCTGCGGCCTCGCTTGGGGTCCGCGCGGCGTCGTCGGCGTGCAATTGCCCGAGCACAGCGAAGCCACGACCGTCACCCGCATCCTCCGCCACTGCCCGCATGCCGATGAGATCGCGCCGCCGAAAGCGCATGCGCGCGCGATCGAGGACATCCAGGCGCTGTTGAGCGGTGAGAAGAAAAGCCTGCGCACCATCACGCTCGATCTAAGCCGCGTGCCGGCCTTCAACGCCCGCGTCTATGAAACCGCGCGCGCCATCCCGCCGGGCACAACGCGCACCTATGGCGAAATCGCGCGCGCCATCGGCGATCCGGACGGCGCCCGCGCTGTCGGCCAAGCCTTGAGCCGGAATCCGTTTGCGATCGTCGTCCCCTGCCACCGCGTCGTCGGCGCCGATTTCAAACTCGTCGGCTTCAGCGCAACGGGCGGCATCGCGACAAAGCTGAAGCTACTCCAGATCGAAGGCTGGAGGGCGAAAGAGCCGATGTTGTTTGAGGGGTTGGTTTGAGCCTGCCGGAGGGAACAAAGCTAATCCCCGCCGCTTTAGTCCCAACGCAAAGGGACATCCATGACCGGCTTCGTCGACAACATTGAAAAGCTGACCACCGAGAACACCGATTTTCGTCGTGTGATCTATACCGGCAATTTCCTCCAGCTAGTGCTGATGTCGCTGGAGCCGGGCCAGGATATTGGCTCGGAAGTACACAAAGATCACGATCAATTCTTCCGCATCGAGAGCGGCAAAGGCGCGGTCGTGATCGAGGGCGAGCGCACCGAAGTGAAGGATGACGACGCCATCATCGTGCCGGCTGGCGCCAAGCACAACGTGATCAACACCGGCTCCGAGCCGCTACGGCTCTACACCCTCTACGGCCCGCCCGAGCACGAAGAAGGCGTCGTCGCCGAAGACAAGGCAGATGTCGAAGAAGAACACTTCGATGGTCGTACAACTGAGTAAACGGGAGCGCCGAAACGCTCCCGTCCGACTACTCACTGCCAAGTCGTAAATGACAGCTCAAGGGAAGCGTTGCCATTCAATGGCGATACTCTGAGCATAGTGATCCGCAATTCGCCGACACGGCCGTCACCGGTGATGTAGCATGCATGGGCGCCGTCGGCCGGCACATTGACCTGGGCGGTCACGTAGTTCGCCGACATGCGTTGAGCGAAACAGGCGGCGTAACCGCGGGCGGTTGCGTTACCCACCCAAATCTTTGCGCCGCCGCCGGGCGTGAGGAAGAACGTGCCGCCAGAACGCGAAAACACCAAGTCTGCGTTCGCGGCGGGCGTCACGGCGCCTGCGTCAAAGTCGAAGCCTCCGTTAAGTCCCGTACTCAAACTCCCGCTGCGATACACAACCGGATTAAACGCGTCCTGATCGTTCAGAACACCAGGTTGCTCGCGGCCGTCATCGACGCGCGTAACGCGGAAGCTGACTTGGTAGTCACCATTACTCGCCGTCTCGGTGAAGCACCGGCATGCGGGATCAACCCGGGCCAGGATATCGGCAACCGCATAAGAGAATGTGTGTTGGAAAAGCGTTCCAAAATTGCCGTCATAGCAATCGCTGAGATCACCCGGCGCGTCGCTTTCGCTGCACACGTTGAAGTCGCCGAAAACATTTCCGGTGTCTAACTGCTCGCTCCGTAGCGCGATCGAAAACTGCACGGGGCCCTCACGGCCCCTCGGGTCGCAGGCCCACACGCCATTGTCCTGCCCATCCGGATCAATGGCAGCCCAGGAACAATTCTGTGTCGCCGGAAACGTCACCGTGTCGCCGGTCCGGACACGGCTGTATGTGCGCGTCATCGAGCGCTGACCCTCGCTTTCGAAAGCCGCAAAAAATGCTTTGGCTAAAGGGAAGATTGTTCCTGAACGGCGCTTGGCGCGGCGGGCCGCGAACGACTGAGAAGCCAAGCACTTCAACGATGAAGCGCGGGCGGGCGATGACGCCTTGATTATTGCCGAGGCCCGTCACGCCTTCGCGCAGCGGCCGCGCAGTTGGTCGCGGCTGCGGCTCGGCCGGGCGCTGCGTTTGATAGTCGCGCAACGGCTCGGCCTGAGCGAAGGCGTTCGGAGATGGCATGAGGATTACTGTCGCCGCCGCGAGCATGACGGCCGCGATGGGTGCTAAGCGAAGCGCGTTTGTCATGGGCGACCTCCACAGGCAGCCCCCCCGCTCACGAAGATCAGCATAGACAGGTGCTAGGCGCGTTGACAGAGGTCACACGCCAACCTCAGCGCCCGCTCGGCAGATCCTTGAACGCCACGCCCTTATCGACGCGCACATCCTGCGGCAGGCCGAGCACGCGTTCGGCGATGATGTTCTTCAAAATCTCATCGGTGCCGCCGGCGATGCGTAGGCCCGGCGCGAACATGTAGCTTTGGTGGAACGCGCCTTCGAGCGGGGCGAGATCGCCGTCATTGATGATGCCGTAATGATCGAGCGCTTCGATGGCGGTGTTGCCGATGTCCATCATCTGATTGGCGTTGATCACTTTGCCGATCGAGCTTTCCGGGCCAGGCGTCTGCCCTTTCGACAGCGCCGTCATGGTGCGGAATTTGGCGAGCTTGTAGCCCTCGGCGCGCACGATCCAATCGGCGAGCTTCTGGCGGAAGGCTTCGTCCTGGATCAGCGGGCCGTCTCCGCTCGGCGCATTGATGCCTTTGGCGAACTCGAAAATCTCCTTGTAGTCGGGGCCGTATGAGCCGCCGACAGCGAGACGTTCGTTCATGAGCGTCACCAGTGCGACGCCCCAGCCTTGGCCAGGGTCGCCGAGGCGGTGTTTGTCGGGCACGCGCACGTCAGTGAAATAGACTTCGTTGAAGTCGCGACCGCCGGAAGCTTGGTGGATCGGGCGCACATCGACGCCGGGCTGCTTCATGTCGACGATGAACATGGTGAGGCCTTTGTGCTTCTCCACGTCCGGATTGGTGCGCACGAGCACGATGCCGAAATCGGAAAATTGTGCGCCAGTGGTCCAGACTTTCTGGCCGTTGATCACCCAATCATCGCCATCGCGCACGGCTTTGGTCTTCGACGCCGCAACGTCGGAGCCCGCGCCTGGCTCTGAAAAGAGCTGACACCAAATCTCATCGCCGCGCAACGCCTTGGCGACGTAACGATCCTTCGTCGCTTCATCCGCGAACGCGATCACGGTCGGCACGCACATGCCGAGGCCGATCGAGAACGGCGCAGACGGTGCGTCGAACTTCGCTTCTTCCTGGTTGAAGATCACAGAATAGATCGGCGGCAGCCCGCGGCCGCCCTGCTCCTTGGCCCAAGTGATACCGGCAAAGCCGTTCTCGGCTTTCTTAGCCTGATAAGCTTTCGCCGCTTTCAGATACTCCGCCGGCGTTAGCTTGCGCTGCAGGCGCTCTTTGTCAGAGCTTTTCGGCGTGAGGTTGGCTTCAAGGAAGGCGCGCGCTTCGGCGCGGAACTTGGCTTCCTCGGGTGTATCGTTGAAATCCATTGTGATCCCTCAAGCCGCGTTACGTTGTTCGAGACGCTTCACCAATTTTTCTTTCCACACCGCCGGTGCGCCCGCTTGTACGGCGAGCAGTTTGGCGCGGCGGAAGTAGAGGTGGCAGTCGACGTCCCAGGTGAAACCCATGCCGCCATGCGTCTGGATGTTTTCCTTGGCGCAGAGATAGTACGCGTCGCTGGCCGCCACGCGTGATGCCGCCGCCGCGAACGGCATTTCCGCCGCCTCCGTCGAAAGCGCCCAGGCGCCGTAATAGGCGTTGGAGCGCGCGACCTCGATCGACACATACATATCCGCAAGCTTGTGCTTAATCGCCTGGAACGAACCGATCTGGCGCGAGAAGGCGTAGCGCTCCTTGGCGTAAGCCGTCGCCATTTCCAGGCACGCCTGCGAGCCGCCGACTTGCTCGAACGCCAGCAACACGGCAGCGCGATCGAGAACCGCTTCCGCCAAATCCCAGCCTTGGCCAGCCGCGCCGATGCGCTCGGCCTCCGCGTTCTTGAACTCAAGCTTTGCGTGGCCGCGCGTTGGATCGAGCGTCTTCAGCGTCGTGCGCGTGACGCCCGCCTGATTGAGATCGACCAGAACCAGCGAAACGCCAGCGCCCTCTTTGGCGACGACGACGGCATGTGACGCACAATCGCCGTCCGTCACAGGAATTTTCACCCCGTTCAGCGTCGCGCCATCGAACTTCGCCTGAATGCTCGACGCGCTCGGCGCGCCCGGGCCCTCGCTCAGCGCGAAGCAGCCGATCACTTCGCCCGCCGCAACTTTCGGCAACACCGCTGCCTTCTGCGCATCGCTGCCCGCAAGCATCAAAGATTCAGCGAAGAAATACACGGTGGATGAGAACGGGATCGGCGCCACAGCGCGTCCCAGTTCTTCGGCCAGCACGCAGAGTTCAAGCCGCCCAAGACCCAAGCCGCCGTGCTCTTCCGGGATGGCGGCGCCCAGCCAGCCCATCTCGGCGACCGAGCGCCAGAGGCCATCGTCATAAGAAACAGCTGCATCATCGAGCACGCGGCGCGTCACCTTGGCGCCGGCCTTGTCGGCCAGAAACCTGCGCGCCTCGTCCTTCAGGCTCTTCTGGTCGTCGGAAAAATCGAAATTCAACCCAACCTCCCGGGTTTTATGGTTGCCGACACTCTAATGCCCGCGGCATGCCGGCTGAAAGAGTGTCTTGGCGTCAACGTCTGTTCACGAAGGCTCAATCGCACTGCGCTAGGGTGAAGGTTCAGATTTTGGGGTGAATACCAATGGCGAAGGCCGTCTTCCACAAGGGTCAACGCGTCTACGTCAAGCCGGTGGCGACGTGGGCGGTGATCGAGAACGTCCATCCGCAATGGGTCAAGGGCGTCGAAGAACCGCTGCGCGTCACCTATGACGCAGGCCTCGGCCGCGATTTCCAAGCCCACGAACTGGCCGCCGAAGAGCGCGCGCCGGACAAGCCCGACCTGATCGAGACGGAAAACTGGCGCATCCTGCGCGCCGTCAACCGCCTTTCCGCCGACGCACGCGATCCGCGCCACCCCTTCCCCGGAACCTTCCCGGTCGTTGTCACGGACGAGAAGGATTGGGGCGGCTGGCGTGTGCCGATGGCCGAGTACGACCGCGACCCGCAACGGATCGAGCACCAGTCACGCGTGATGTCGAATGCGCTGCGGCTGATGCGTGTGACGCGCGAGCTGATTGAGTTTACGCAAGATTACCCACACGAAACGCCAGGCCAACTCATGGAGTTGGCGAAGCAAGCTGAGATGGTGCTGGCCGCCATTTATCATGACGCTGCGCCGAAGATGGATGTCTCCGTCGCCGCTGAATAAGGCGCATTGATTTTCGCGGTTCCGCGGCTCATGTCAGGGCTTCCCCTAAGGAGCCCCGAATGCGCGACGCAGAAACCGCGACCGTCCGTCTCTCCGAATACCGGCCGCCCGCTTATCTGATCGACGAAATCGCGCTCGTCTTCTCGCTTGAGCCAGAGGCGACGATCGTCGCGGCCAGCAATTATGTGCGCCGCACGACTGCAACGCCCGAGCCACTCGAACTCGTCGGCGAACGGCTTGAGTTGCAGAGCATCTCGATCGACGGCGCCCTGCTCACGACAGACCAATACAGCTTAGAGCCAGGCAAGCTCATCATCGCCAATCCGCCCGGCGCCTTTCGCCTCGATATCGTCACGCGCATCAATCCGGCGGGCAACACCCATCTCGACGGCCTCTACATGTCGGCCGGGCGCTTCTGTACGCAGTGCGAAGCCGAAGGCTTTCGCGCCATCACCTACGCGCTCGACCGGCCGGACGTCCTGGCGCGCTACGCTGTGCGCATCGAGGCCGATAAAGCTGCGTACCCGACGCTGCTCTCCAACGGCAATCTGACCGAGAGCGGCGATATGGAGAACGGGCGCCACTACGCGATCTGGGTCGATCCGCACCCGAAGCCCTCTTACCTCTTCGCGCTCTGTGCGGGCGCCTACGAGTCCATACACGACAGCTTCACGACCAAAGGCGGCCGCACGGTTGATCTCGGCATCTATGTCGATCGCGGCGATTCAGGGCGTGCGCTCTACGCGATGGACGCGCTGAAGCGCTCAATGAAGTGGGACGAGGACAAGTTTCAGCGCGAGTACGATCTCGACGTCTTCAACATCGTCGCCGTCCGCGATTTCAATTTCGGCGCGATGGAGAATAAGGGCCTCAACATCTTCAACTCGTCGCTGATCCTAGCCGACGCCGAGACGGCGACCGACGGCGATTTCGAAGCGATCGAAGCGGTCGTCGGCCACGAGTACTTCCACAATTGGACCGGCAACCGCATTACCTGCCGCGACTGGTTTCAGCTTTGCCTGAAAGAAGGCCTCACGGTATATCGCGAGCAAGAATTCTCCGCCGACCAGCGCTCGCGGCCCGTTCAGCGCATCAAGGATGTGAAGCGCCTGCGCGCGCGCCAGTTCGGCGAAGACGCTGGGCCGCTGGCGCATCCGGTGCGACCGTCGAGCTATCAGAAAATCGACAACTTCTACACCGCGACCGTTTACGAGAAAGGCGGCGAAGTCATTCGCATGCTGAAGCGCATCCTCGGCGCTGAGGTGTTCGACGCCGGCATGCAACTCTATTTCGAACGCCGCGACGGCACCGCCTCGACTGTCGAAGATTTTATCGGCTGCTTTGAGGAAGCCTCAGGCCGGGACCTCTCGCGCTTCATGGGCTGGTACGAACAGGCCGGCACGCCGACACTCACTGTGTCCGGCGTGTACGATGCCGCGGCAAAGACGTACGATCTCACCGTCGCGCAACGCACCGCGCCGACACCGGGCCAGCCGCTGAAGAAGCCGCTGCCGATCCCGCTGCAGATCGGCTTCATCGCCAAGGACGGCGCGGTGATCGCGAGCACAGCTGAGGGCGATACGGTGTCTCGCGCCGAGCACCACGTGATCCTTGAAGAGGCGCAGCACACGTTCCGCTTTACCGATGTCGCCGAGCCGCCAATTCCGACCGCGCTGCGCGGCTTTTCGGCGCCGGTGACGCTCGAGCAGAACCTCACGCTTGAAGAGCGCCTGGCGCAGATCGCTCACGACCCGGACCCGTTCACACGCTGGGAAGCCGGCCAATCGATCGCGCGCGCCATTCTGCTGGGAGAAGCGCCCGAGGCCGCGCCCGAACTTGCGCAAGCGCTCGGTCGTGAACTCGATCGCGCACAAGAAGATCCCGCATTCGCAGCGCTGGCTCTACGCTTGCCGGACCTGAGCGAGCTGATCCTCGCCGCGCCCTCGCCTGATCCAGAAGCGCTCTATGCCGCGCGCGAAAACTTGCGGCGCTCCATCGCAACGTCACTCCGCGCACGGCTCGAACCGATCGCCAGCGCGCCAAGCGAAACGCCATTCTCGGCCAGCGCTGAAGCAGCAGGACGCCGCTCGCTGAAGGCGGCCGCGCTCGACTTGCTGGCCTCGCTCGGACCGGAGCTTGAGCCTGTGTTCATGCAAGTGTTCGATACCGCACTCAGCATGACGGAAAGCGCCGCAGCGCTCGATGCACTCGGCGCCTCCAACAGCGCCGGCTTCGATACAGCGTTGGCGCGCTTCTACGAGCGCTGGAGCGCCAATCCGCTCGTCATCGACAAATGGTTCGCAGTGCAAGCCGCTGCATCGCGCCCGGATGCGATCGAGCGCGTCACGCGTTTGCGCGATGACGCCGACTTCAACATGCGCAACCCCAACCGTGTGCGTGCGCTCGCAGCGGCGTTTGCCATGCGGAACCCGCGCGCTTTCCACAGCGCCGACGGCGCCGGCTATCGTTTCCTCGCCGATCTGGCCGAAGCAATCGATCCGAACAACCCTGCCCTCGCCGCACGGCTGTTGACACCGTTCGAATCGTGGCGCCGTTTCGATTCGACTCGGCAATCACATGCCCGCGACGCCCTGGAACGCTTGGCTGCACTGCCCAATCTCTCGAAAAATACCCGCGAGATGGTGGAACGCACGCTGGCATGAGTCCTTTTGGCGACACACGCCGCCGCAGTGCGCTGGGAATAGAATCCAGCGGCGGCTCGACATGGCGTTAACGCCCTCATTACGATTACAACTCTTGAGGATTCCGAACGGCGATTCGGGGCTGCCGGGGAATACTTGTGTCGAAGGTGAGAACAAACGACGTCGCGGCGGGTATGGCGCCACCCGATACGTCCACGCGCCCATTCATGTGGCTCGTGTTCCTGTTCATCACGGCATTCGCCGCCGCGATGACCGCACAGATCAAAGCCCACCACGATGACGCCGCCAACACCATTGTCGCGGCGCAAGCATCGTCGGCTGGGTTGATCGCCGAACGCGTCAACGCAAACCTCGCCGTCGCACTCGGCGCCAGCAATGGCGTCGCCGAACTCGCTCGCGAAAATGGCGCCGATGCGCAAAGCCTCGCATCCGCCGCCGCCAGCACCGCGCCCGCAGATGCCGCGGCCATCGTCGGCGGCAATGGCGTGATCGAAGCGATCACCGATGCCGGCCGTTCACAACTTGTTGTCGCCGCAGCGAACGCCGCCGGCGGCGCCCCAAGCTGGATTGGCGCCCCAGAGATGGGCGAGCTTGCCACAGCGCCAGCGATCGTGCGCCAGATCGGCGGCCGCGCGCTCGTGGTCGTCATCGATCCCGCGCGCCTCTTGCCCGATCTCGACGCCGACGCGCGCATTCTCATCGCCTCCCCAGGCGGCGACGTGATTTACGCCTCACCAGCCTTGCAAAACGCGGGCGTCCGCGCGCAGCAGCAGGTGCTTTCCGCGACACGCGAGAGCAATGTCGGGGCGCTCATCAGCGACGGCGCCGGCGCGACTTGGGTCGCGGCCGAAGCGCAGGCGCCGATCGGCGAACTGCGCGTCATGAGCGCGGCTCCTGCACCGAACGATCTGGCGCTGTGGCTTGCGGCGTTCCTGCGATTTGCGCTTGTAACTGCCGCGCCCTTGGCGGCCATCGCCGTGCTTTATTTGCTCATGCGCCAGAATGCACAGCGCGCCCGCTTCGCCGAGGCCGAAGTCGTACGCGCGGAGACGCATTTCCGCATCGCCGCCGACGGCGCCAAGGTTGGCGTAGTCGAATGGCGCGCCGCCGCCGACGAAGTGCAACTCTCCGAACAAGCCGCGCGGCTGCTGGGCACGCCGCGCGATACGTTATCGCTGCGCGAATTCCTGGAGCTGATCGTCGCCGAAGATCGCTTCACAGTGGAGGAAGAATTCCGCCGAGCCCGCCAGTCTGGCATGCTCGATGCACGCTTCCGGGTCGCGCGTGGCGGCGGCATGGCGTGGATCGAAACGCGCGGCGCCGCTGTCGAAGATTCAAGCGGCCGGCTGGAGACGCGCGTGTTCGGCACAGTGGTGGACGCCACTCAACGCCACGAAGCCGAAGCGCGGGTATCACGGCTGGAGCAGCAACTGCGCGCGGCCATCGAGAACTTCTCCGGCCCGTTCGCACTCTGGGATTCGCGCCGCCGGCTGCTGCTCTGGAATCAGAGCTTCGCCAACGCCTTCAAGCTCGGCGCCGAACTACTGCGCCCGCGCGCCTCTTACGAGGCGATCGCCGCCGCCGCTGCGGCCAACATCCGCCGCGAAAAGCACGATCCGAGCAATCCCGATGTGCGCGTCATCGAACTGCAAAACGGTGAGTGGCTGCACATCGTCGAGCGCCGCGCCGCGGACGGCGGGGTCATCACCGTTGGCGTCGACATCACGCCGCTGAAGCGCAAGGAAGAAGAGCTGGCGAAGAACGAACGCCGGCTGCAGGACGCGCTCTCGCGCGCCGAGAGCCAGGAATATCGCATCAAGGCGCTCGCGCGCGAGGCGCACGAAGAACGCCAGCGCGCCGAGGAAGCCAGCCGCGCCAAGTCGAACTTCCTGGCCAATATGAGCCACGAACTGCGTACGCCGTTGAACGCCGTGATCGGTTTCTCCGAGATCATGGCGAAGGAGTTGTTCGGCCCGCTGCAGAACCCGCAATACAAGCAGTACTCGACCGACATCTTCGAGAGCGGCAACCACCTGCTGGATCTGATCAACGACATCCTCGACATGGCGAAGATCGAAGCCGGCAAGTTGACTTTGTCGCCGCGCCCGCTCGATCCGACCGTTGCGATCGAGCAAGCCGTGCGGTTGCACAAGCGCAAGGCCGAAGAAAAGGGCCTATCGCTCGTCACCGATGCAGAGGACCTCGGTGAGATCGAAGCCGATCATCGCGCGGTCAAGCAGATCCTGCTGAACCTGCTCTCGAACGCCGTGAAGTTCACGGATCAGGGCGCCATCATGGTGCACGCACGCGGAAACACGGCCGGCCTCACACTGCGCGTGGTCGATACGGGATGCGGCATCCCGCCCGAGCACTTGCCGCGCCTGGCGCGCCCGTTTGAGCAGGTCGAGCAAGAACTCACGCGTACGAACGCCGGCACCGGGCTTGGCCTGGCGCTGACGAAATCGCTCGTGGAAATGCACGGCGGCAAGCTCTCGATCCAGAGCGAAGTGGGACGCGGCACCATCGTGACGGTGACGCTGCCGCGCAACTTTGGCGGCCGCCAAGAACCGCAAGCGACGGCGGCTGAATAGTTAGGGCTGCTGCTGACGCTGCTCTTGCCGCTCGCGCCAAGCGCGGCGGCGTTCGCGCATCCGCTCGCGGAGGGCCTCACGGCCTTCCCCATCAATCGTTGCGCCGTCGCCTGCTTCATCGACCGGCGCCAGCACTTCCCGCGCAGCCGGCGGTGCGCGACGCAGGCGCGCCAAAACATCGCGGCGCTGCTCGGGCGTCAAATCGGCGAACACGTCGGCCATGTTGTCGTGGAAGACGCCAATCACGGCTTGATCGGCAGCGCGCAGATTGGCGTAGGCAGCGCGCACGCGCGCCGCATCGTAGGGCTCGGCAGCAGCCGCCTCGTACGCCTCACGGCGCGCATCCATGGCGGCGCGGCGCAGATCGCGCGTCTCGTGCCAGCTTTCGCCAAACTCGCGCCGAATGTGCGGACGCGCCTCCGGCGGCAGCGCGGCCAAGAAAGCGCGCACACCCGGCGCGCGCGCGACAATCGCTTCTCCAGACTCACGCTGCACCCGCACGCCCGCGCTATAAGCGCCGACGACCGCGCCGATCACGAGGAGATTGATTGCGACGGACACGAAAAGAAGCGTCCGCCATGGGAAGGCGCCGGCGCTCATCCTTCGTCTCCGTCATAGTCAGCGAACGGCGTTTCAAAGGCCGAAGCGAAATAGTCCCCGTCATCAGCCACCGGCGCCAACAAGCCTCCGCCATAACCGAGCGCCACCCCAAACACCGCGCATGCAGCCAACGCTGCGGCGGCGCGCCAGTCGAGGCCAGCACCGCGCTGACGTTTATGCGCGGCCAAGATGCGAGCGCTCAGCAGGTCGGGCGCGGGAGCTTCGACACGGCGCGTGCCAAGGGCCGCGTCGAGCGCGCGTGCGGCCTGAAGCACCTCAGTTAATTCCGCCGCATGCGCGGCAGCGAAGGCCGCTGCGGCCTCGCGTTCGCCGTCGGGCCAGCGCGCGAAATCGGCGCCGTAAGCCTCCAGCAAATAATCGAACCTCTGACGGTCCATGTCGCTGCCCTTCCTCGTCAAACTCTCGGCACGCCGTCAGCGTCCCCGATTAAATCCTGCGCCACATCCGCCAAGGCCGCCTTCAGCGCACGCCGCCCGCGCGCCAACAGCGACTCCAAAGCTTCAACGCTGATCTCCAACGTTTCCGCCGCGGCAATGTTGGTGAGTTCCTGAAAATGCACCAGTTCGATCGCCGAACGCTGCCGTTCCGGCAATTGCGCCAGTGCCGCACCGACCTTCGCGACACGCTGTCTCGCGAGCCATGCGTCGCCGGCCGAGGCCGCGCCATCGGCAACATAAAGCCCGGCGTCTGGATCAGATTTCTCGCGTCGCCGCCGCAAGCGGTCGTAGCAGAGATTGAGCGCGACGCGGTGCATCCAAGTTTCGAACTTGGCCGCGCCCGGCTTCCAGCGCGGCGCTTCGCGCCATACGCGCAAGAACACTTCTTGCGCGACGTCCTCCGCCTCGGCGGCGTCGTTCAACATGCGACGCCCCAGCGCCACCATGCGCGGCAGATGGCGGCGCACGAGCGCAGACGCGGCCTGGGCGTCTCCAGCCCCCGCGCTCCGGACGAGATCGGCGTCCGGATCGATCATGCGTCGCCCTGCTCCTCCTCAGCGTTTAACCGCCGCCCAGTTGGGCGCGCACCGCATTCAGTTCTGCCTCGGAGACGGTGTTGTCGCCATTGCCATCGAGCCTGTCGAACATTCGATAGGGCGCAGCCATCGCTTCGGCGCGGCTAATCGTGCCGTCGCCATTGCTGTCCGCGCGGGAGAGCGCCTGAGCCGATCGGCCGCCACTGGCGCGCTCGGCTTCCGACAAGGCGCCGTCACGGTTCGCATCGAGCCGGGCGAACATCGCCGCGCGCCCACGCTCGGCTTCGGCGCGGGACACGCTGCCATTGCCGTCAGCATCGAGTTGCATGAACTGCTCAAGGGCTTGTCCACGCTGCTGCTGGGCCCAAGCGGGCGAGGCGAAGGCGAGAACGGATAGGGCTAAAACGGCGTTTAGACGCATGAGATACTCCACTTTCGGGTCTTCAACGGGTGAGCGCGGCGCTTCCGTCGCCCGGCGGGCCGACAATCTGCACAAAATCAGCGCGGACGGCCTGCTGCATGGCCAGTAGCCGAGCCTCGATTTGGCTTAGATCCGTTACGCCCGCGATCGCAGCCAACCGCGCCATCAGTGGCGCTGGCGCAGTCTCGGGCGAAAAATTGGTGGTGCTGGTCGCGATCCGGAGAACTTGCTGGAGGTCGCTGAACGTGCGCCATGCGCTCACGAGGCGTTCTCCAGCGGTCGCGTCAAGCACGCCGGCGCGCGCCAGCCGCCGAAGCGCCTCGCCGGTGTTAGCCGCGACGACGTCGGGCGAACGGCTGGCATGGGTGAGTTGCAGGGTTTGGGCGATGAACTCGATATCGACAAAGCCGCCTGGCGCGAGCTTCAAATCCCAGGCGTTTCGACTACGCCGCTCGCGCTCCATGAGGCCACGCATCTCGGCCACATCAGTCAAGGTTTTGGTGTTGTCGCGCGGGCGGGCAATGACGGCATGCGCGAGAGCGGTCACGCGCTGGCCCAAACTCTCGTCACCGGCAACAGCGCGGGCGCGTGTCAGCGCTTGCAACTCCCAGATCCAAGCCTCTTCGGCGTAATAGCGCTCGAACGATGAGAGGCGCACGGCCACAGGCCCCTTGGAGCCGGAGGGACGCAGCTTGGTATCGATCTCGTAAAGCACGCCCTCTTCTGTCGGCGCCGAAAGTGCACTGATCAGCCGCTGCGTCAGCCTCGTGTAAAAATCCGATGCGGACGCTGCCTCTGCCGGCGCGTCATAAATTAACATCAGATCGAGATCGGAGCGCTCCGCCAGTTCCCGGCCGCCAAACTTGCCCAACGCCAAAACGATAAACGCGCCCGGCTGGGCGCCGTACTGGCGTTCCGTTTCGGCCAGCGCCGCCGCCGCCATCGCGCCGACGCAAGCTTCCGCAAGATCGGAGTGCGCCAGGCCCGCCTCGGCTGCGCTTGCCTGGCCTTCAAGCACTTGCACGCCGATGCGGAAAGCTTCGTCGCGTTGAAACCGGCGTGCTGCGTTTAGCTTTTCTTCGAACGTCCCGGCCTCGGCCAAGGTCGCGCCCAACTCGTCACGTCGGCGGTTCGGTTCGTCTTGCGACAACGCGATGCTGAAGCGCTGCTCAATCAAAGCGTCCAGCAAAGCGGGCCGGCGCGCCAACGCATCGGCCAAACGCGGCGCCAGCGTTAGCAGGCGCGCAAGCAGATCAAGCAGCGCCGGCCGCGCATCGAGCAGCGACAGCACTTGGACGCCCGCCGTCATGCCGCCAAAGAAAGATGCAAAGCGCGTGAACGCCTGGTCCGGCTCGCCGGCGCCGGCAAACGCGCGCAGCAAGCGCGGCGTCAGCCGCGTCAGCAATTCACGCGCACGTTCAGACCGCATGGCGCGGATACGGCCATGGTGCCACCCTCGGATGGTCTGGCTGACATAGCCCGGCTCCGCGAAGCCAAGCTTGCCGATCGTCTCCAACGTTTCCGGCTGATCTTCGACGCCAGTGAAAATCAAGCTGCCCAGCGGATCGGCCAAGCTGTCACCGCGCCCGAACAATTGGTGGTCAATGTCGGAGACGATTTTACGCTGACGGATCAGCTCTGCGTCGAGTGCGGCGAGGTCAGAAAAATTTGCAAGCGCCGCGACGTGGGCGCGCGTCTCCGCGTCACGCGGGAGATGGTGGGTCTGGGCGTCTTGCAGCATTTGGATGCGATGTTCGACGTCGCGGAAGAACACATAGGCCGTCTGCAGCGCTGTACGCGCGGAATCCGAGATTGCGCCCGCCTCAGCCAAAGCATCGAGCGCGGCGATTGTGCCCTGTTGGCGCAGCTTCTTGTTGCGGCCGCCGAGAATGAGCTGCTGGGTTTGCGCGAAAAGTTCGATGTCGCGAATGCCGCCACGGCCAAGTTTGACATCGAACACCGGGTCGTTGAGTTCGGCGCTCTTATGGGCAGAGAGAATTTGCCGCTTGATCGAATGCACGTCCTCGACGGCGGCGAAATCGAGGTGCTTGCGCCAAATGAACGGTTCGAGTGAGGAGAGAAACTCACGTCCACAAGCGCGATCGCCAGCGGCCGCGCGCGCCTTGATAAACGCCGCGCGCTCCCAGTTTTGACCGAGATTCTGATAGTAGTGCTCAGCCGATGCGATTGAGACCGCCACCGGCGTTGACCCCGGATCCGGCCGCAAGCGCAGATCGGTGCGGAACACGTAACCGTCGGGCGTGATCTCTTCGAGCACGCGCACGATCGGCGCGACTAAGCGCACGGCGGCGACACGCGGCTCACGCGCTTGCGTCACCGCCAAAGCTTCTGGATCGAAGAACACGGAAAAATCGATGTCGCTGGAATAGTTCAGCTCGCCCGCGCCCATCTTGCCCATGGCGATGAGCGTGAAACCGGCCACAAGGCCATGCTCTGGGTCATCGCCTACAACCAAGTCACCGTGGGCTCTGCGTTCCTTGGCGCCTAGCGCCAAGGCGGCGCGTAAAGACGCGTCGGCGAAGTCGGTGAGCGCGCCAGTCACGCGGTGGAGCGGCCAAGCGCGCGCGATGTCTACAATGGCCGCAGCGAGGTGCACCGCGTCTTTTGCGCGGCGCAGCGTGCGCATGCCGTCTTCAAGCGCCGGCGGATCGGCGGCGAGCGCGTTCGCATCTCCCAAGGCTTGCGCGAGCAGTCGCTCTGGCCATTGCGCATCAACGCTATCGAGCAAGTCCGGCCGACGTTCGATGAGGCGCCGCAAATAAGGTGCATGCGTGCATGCCGCCTCCGCCGCATCGGCCCACGGCGTGCCGACGAACGCGCCACTCATGGCGTCGTCACCGGCAAGACGAGTGCTGCGGCGAGGCCTTTGCCTTCACCATTGTCGAGCCCATCGCGCAAGTGGAGGCCGCCCTTGTGCAAACGCGCGACGGCGGCGACCAGGCTCAACCCCAACCCGACGCCAGCCGTCGAACGCGCTGACTCAAGCCGCACGAAGCGCTCCATGATGCGATCGCGATCAGCGACGGGAACGCCGGGGCCGCTATCGAGCACGGTGATCTCGATGCGGCTGTCCGGCCGTCGCACAGCGCGGACTTCAACTTTGCCGCCCGAGGGCGTGTACTTGAGCGCATTCTCGACGAGGTTCGACACCGCCTGCGTGAACAAGCCTTGGTCGCCCTGCAGCACGAGGTTGTCCTGAACCTCGCCGAGGAAGCCTAGACCCTGCTCCTCGGCGACGGGTTCGTAAAATTCCAGCAACTCACGCAAGATACCGGTCACATCGACACGGTGGAACGTCCAGTTACTCGCCGTTTCGACGCGCGAAAGCTTCAACACGGCGGCAAACATGTTGAAGAGCAGATCGGCCTCATCGAGCGCTTTGCGCAGAGCTTCCCGGTCGGCGTCAGAGTTTGGCGCCTGCTCAAGTGCGGCTTCAAGCTTTTGGCGGAAGCGCGTGAGGGGCGAGCGCAGATCGTGCGCAATGGCGTCGCCCGCTGTGCGTGTTGTGTGCATCAGCTGTTCGAGGCGATCGAGCATATCGTTCATGCTCTGCGCGAGCTCGTCGAATTCATCGCCAGCGCCGCGCACCGGGGCCCGGCGCGAGAGATCGCCGGACATGACCTCGCGCGCGGTCGTGGAAAGCGCTTCGGCGCGGCGCGCCGCTTGCGTCGCCGCCAACAGGCCGCTGACCAGCGATACGATCAGGCCGACAATTGCGACGGTCCACAACACGCGGGTGATGCGTCCGGCGATCACGGCGCTATCGCCGAGATCGCGGGCGACCAAGAGAATAGGCCCGTTGATCAGCCGGCCTACACGGCCGCTGGCTCGACCGCGCACGGGCGATCCCGTCTCATCGACACGCTCGAAACTGAAATCGACCCGCTCGGGCGTCTCGCGCGGCGCGGCGGGCAGCTGCTGGAAGTCGCCGGTGACGATCGCACCGTCGCTCTCGGCGAGCACGTAAAGAAACGGCCCCTGACGCGCGGCGCGCTCGACCACTTCCTGGTTGAGGCGGCGCATGCCGCCCTCGGCGTAGGCGCGCTCTAGAGTGGCGTATTCCTGATCAGCGAGCGCGTCGGAGTCGCGGATGAGCTGACCGACCGTCGAGAAATAGACGTAGATCAGCATCACCACGACGAACGCGAGCACGACCCCGGCTTGCACCAGGGCAAGCCGGAACGTGGTCGTACGAAGGAGCGCGTCGAGGCGTGGCCTCATCCCCCGAGACGATAACCCGAGCCTCTCACGGTGTGCAAAAGGGTTTGGCCAAAATCCCGGTCAATCTTCGAGCGAAGCCGCGAGATGTGGACGTCGATCACGTTCGTTTGCGGATCGAAATGATAGTCCCAGACGTTTTCGAGCAGCATTTTGCGCGTCACCGTCTGACCGGCGTTGCGCATGAGATACTCAAGCAGGCGGAACTCGCGCGGCTGCAAATCGAGCTTTTTGCCGTCCCGCTTCACCGTGCGCGCCAGCAGATCCATTTCCAGGCCGCTGACCTGAAGCCGCGTCTGCGGGCCGGCATCGCGTCCGTGCCAAAGCGCGCGCACGCGGGCGAGAAGTTCGCGGGTCGAGAACGGTTTGCCGAGATAATCGTTGGCGCCGGCGTTGAGGCCCTCGATGCGGTGATCTTCGTCATGCAGCGCCGACAGGATCAGCACCGGCGTCGAAACGCCTTTGCCGCGCAAGTCGCGCACAATCGACACGCCCTGCTTTTTCGGCAGCATGCGATCAAGCACGATCACATCGTAGCCGCCGTCGAGCGCCATTTGCTCGCCGGTCTCGCCGTCGCCAGCATGATCGACGTCATGACTGTCAGCGGTCAGCGAGGCCTTCAGGCTTGCGGCCATATCCAGATCGTCTTCGACCAGCAGAACGCGCATGGCGCCAGCTCCCTTCATCACTCAGCGCTCACATCGACGGCGACGAAGCGGCGACCGCCACGGCCGTCGATTTGCAGCAGTAACGGGCGACCAGCAGTGCGTGCAGCGTCCGCGGCGGTGGCGAGTTCTTGCGGCGTGCGGACAGCGCGTCCGCCAGCCTGCAGGATGACGTCGCCGGCTTGAATGAACTTGGTCGCCGCGTCGCTCGACGCATCGACCGAAGTGATCAGCAAGCCGCCGGCATTGGCGCCTAGTTCGAAGCGGGCGCGGTCCGCTTGGCTGAGCGGACGCACCGACAAACCAAGCGAGCTTTGCGCCACGCCCGGTTGCGAGGGCGCGATCTGCGGCGTGGTTGGTTCGGGACGATCGCTGGCGGCGAGCACTTCATCGGACGGGCGTTCGCGCAAGCGCGCGGTGACCGTGCGGCGAGCGCCGTTGCGGAGCACTTCGAGGCGAACCGATTGGCCGACGGACGCGGCGCCGATGCGCTGCGTCAGATCGCGGTTGTCTTCAATGCGGCGGCCATCGAGGCTCAAAATAACGTCGCCTTGCTGCAACCCGGCAGCAGCAGCGGGGCCATCAGCCACGACCGAACCGACCAGCGCGCCGCGTGCATCGTCGAGTCCGAGGCTTTGCGCGAGATCTTCGTCGAGACCCTGGATCGACACCCCGATCCAGCCGCGCGTCACGCGGCCGTCGCGCAGAATTTGCTGCACCACTTGGTTGGCGGTGTTGGCCGGAATGGCAAAGCCAATGCCGACGCTGCCGCCCGTCGGCGAAAAGATAGCGCTGTTCACGCCGATCACGTTACCGCGCAAATCGAAGGCTGGACCGCCGGAATTGCCGCGATTGATGGGCGCATCGATCTGCAAGTAATCGACATAAGCTGAAGACCCCGCGTCGCGCCGGCCGATCGCCGAGACGATGCCGGCAGTCGCCGTGCCATCGAGACCGAACGGATTGCCGACCGCGACAACCCAATCGCCGACGCGCACATGGCTCGCATCGTCGAAGGTGACGTACTGGAAGCGTCCGCCGCCCCGCACGCGCAGCACGGCGACGTCGGTCGCCTGGTCGGAGCCGACGATATCAGCTTGGATGTCGCGACCATCGCTGGTGCGGATGGTGATTTCCTCGGCGCCCTCGATCACGTGGTGGTTCGTGACGATGGTGCCGTTCTGATCGATGAAGAAGCCGGAGCCGAGCGAGGTCGGCGCAGGGCCACCGGGTTGGCCGGGGCGTCCGCGAAAGAATTCTTCGAAGCCGGGCGGCAAGCCCTCAGGCGTCGGCGCGGTCGCGCCCGGACGCTGGCGCACTGAAATGGAGACGACCGCGGGGCGCACGCGCTCGATCAAATCGGCGAAGCTCATGGGCGCGCCGGAAGGCGGCGCGACGGACGAGGGATTGATTTCCTGGGCGATTGCTCCGCCGGACAGAAGGACCGGCCCAACCGCGAAGCCTGTGAACAACGCAACGGTCGCACCGCTCGCGATCAGCGTACGGCGCAGAAACTTCAGTGAAACTCGTTCGATCATGAAAAACCCTCGGGAGACCCGTCGATAGGAAGCTTAGCCCGGCTCTGTTGCAAGCCCCTAAGTATTCTCGGTGAACGGTGCGGTAAGCACCGTTTGGGGCGAAGTTGGGATGGATTAGGGCAAAACCCGGCGGCTTTTTTGGGACCAACAGCGGCGCGGGCGACGAGCCGGCGTGTTGACGCGACGTTTTATCGTTCGCCCTCTTCGGCGACGGCGTCCTCAACCTCGCCGTCCCGGCGCCGGCGCACCGCCAGAACCCCCGCCAAACCGCCCGCTAACAGCAGAAAGGGCGCGCCCCAGAGCGCCCAAGTGCGCGCGTCCCAAGGCGGGCGGAACAGGACGAAGTCACCATAGCGCTGGCGGAAGAACGCTCTGATCTCGGTGTCGTTATCGCCAGCGGCGACGCGCTCGCGCACAAGCGCGCGCATGTCGGCGGCGATTTCGGCGGTCGATTGCGCGATCGGCTCGTTCTCGCACTGGACGCAGCGGATTTCACGCTCCAGCGATTGCGCGCGCGCCTCTTGCGCTGGGTCACTCAGCGCGGCGGGTGCGACGATGGCGACGAGCAGCGCGATCAGACTCATGCCGCGCTCCTCCGCCGCCGCGTCAGCGCGATGAAGCTGAGCAGCCCGCCAACGCCCATCATCGACACGCCGATGAAGATCAGATGCACCAGCGGATTGTGATACAAGCGCACCGACCATGCGCCCGCGCCGTCGCGCACTGCCTCACCGAGCGCAATGTAGATGTCGCCATCGAGGCTGCTCAAGATGCCAACCTCTGTCGTCGGCATTGGCGATGTCGGATAGAAGCGCCGCTCGGCGGCGACGATGCCTGCGCCGCTTGCGCTATCAACGCGGAAATTCGCGCGCGTGGCTGAATAGTTGGGCCCTTCGACTTCGCCGATCTCGATCATTGTGATGCGGCGGCCGGCAAACGTCACGCCCTCGCCGGGCGACAACGCAACCGCCTGCTCTGAACGGAACGCTGTTTCCGCCACCGCCCCGAGGGTCAGCACACCGGCGCCGATGTGCGCAATGCTCATGGACCACACCGCCAGCGGAAGCACCGCGATCTTGGCGAACGCCGCGCCTTCGCCGCGGCGAATACGCGTCCAGAGATAAATCAACCCGCCCGCAATCAGCCAAACGCCGATCGCCAAACCAATCGCGGGCGCGGCGCGCCAATGCGTCGTGACCAGCGCGATGATCAGCGTCAGCACCGCGAGCGCGGCGGCGGGTGCGAGACGCAACAATGCTTGGCGCATGTCGCCAACGCGCCACGTCAACATTGGCCCGAACGGCAGGACGATGAACAGTGCCGCCAACAAGGGCGCAACTGTCATGTTGAAAAAGGGCGGCCCGACCGAGATAAGCCCGCCACCAAGCGCTTCGACCAGGAGCGGGTAAAGCGTGCCGATCAGCACAACGCCCGCAGCGACAGCGAGGCCAAAGTTATTCCAGACCAGCATGCTCTCGCGACTGATGGCGGCAAAGCCGGAGGGTTGCGCAAGCTTCGGGGCGCGCCACGCATAAAGCCCAAATCCTGCACCCATGGCGATGGCGAGCAAGACCAACACCGCAATGCCCCGCTGAGGATCGACGGCAAAGGAGTGCACCGATGTCAGTACGCCGGAGCGTACTAAGAAAGTGCCGAGCAGCGCCAAGCCGAAACCCAGGATCGCCAGCAGGATCGTCCAACTCGCTAACGAGCCGCGCCGTTCGGTTACGATGGCGGAGTGCACCAGCGCGCACGCGACCAGCCACGGCATGAAGCTCGCGTTTTCGACTGGATCCCAAAACCACCAGCCGCCCCAACCGAGTTCGTAATAAGCCCAGTAAGAGCCAAGCCCGATGCCAAGTGTGAGGCACGTCCACGCCAGTAGCGTCCACGGCCGCAGCGCTTTGGCCCAGGCTTGATCGGCCTTGCCCTCGAGCAAGGCCGCAAGCGCCAATGAGAAGGGCACGCTCAAGCCGACATAGCCGAGATAGAGCAGCGGCGGATGCGCGGCGAGAGCGGGGTCCTGCAACAGCGGATTCAAGCCCGAGCCTTGCATCGGCGCGGGATCAAGCCGTGCAAACGGATTTGACAAGAAGAGCGTGTAGATGAGCGCGCCGGCGGTCACGAGCCCTTGTACGCCAACAGCGCGCGACCAAAGGCCTAAGCTTTGACTGCCGCGCGTCGAAGCCAGCACGCCCCCAAACACGGCGGAGACGAGGCACCAGAGCAGCATCGAGCCTTCGTGGTTTCCCCACGCGCCAGCGATCTTGTAGATGAGCGGCTTGTCGATGTGCGAGTTGGCGGCAACGGGCGCGACGGAAAAGTCCGAGCGCACGAACACGATGATCAAGCAGATGAAGGCCAGCACGCACAGCGCGGCCGCCGCTTGCGCAATTGCGGCAGTCGCTTCCGCGCGCGAGTCGCGGCGCGAGGCGGCAAGGCCGAACACGCCTTGCGCCAAGCTCAGGGCCAGCGCCAAGGCAGCGGCGAACGCACCGATTTCAGCGATCATGGCGGCGGATCGCCTTTCCACTCGCCGCGCTGTTTCAGCGCTTCGGCGACTTCGCGTGGCATGTAGGTTTCATCGTGTTTGGCGAGGACGCGCTCGGCTTCGAACGCTTGACCCGGCTGCCAGCGGCCTTCGGCGACCACGCCTTGGCCCTCACGGAAGAGATCAGGCAGCAAGCCAGCGTAGCGCACGGTGACGCTGGTGACGCCGTCAGTGATATCGAACAATGATGCGCCATCCGCCTCGCGCCGCAGCGTGCCTTCGACCACGAGCCCGCCGAGACGAACACGTTGTCCCGCTTCGGCCTTCTCGGCGAGATCGGAGGGAGCGACGAAGTAAACGACGGAATCGCGCAGGCCGGCGAACGTCAGTGTCGCCGCGAGCACGAGCACGGCGCCGGCGACGCCGATCATCATCAAACGTTGGTTGCGACGCCTCATGGGCGTTCTCCGCGGCTCATGGTTTCCGCCATGGCGCGACGCGGATCGTCCGGCGGCATTCGCGCCAGCGCTTCACGCCATAAAGGCCGCGCATCGCGCCCCGCATCCGCAGCGGCCATCGCCTGATAGAGCCAGGGCGCAGGATCGTTGCTCAGGGCGCCCGCCTGCTCGAACAGCGCCAACGCCTCTGGCGTCACGCGGCCATTTTCGATCGCGACGAGTGAGCGGCCGAGCCCCAGCATCGCTTCAGCCAATTGCGGCTCGCGGCGCAAGGCTTGGTCATAAGCTCGCGCCGCTTCTTGCGGGCGGTCCATGCGCAACAGGAGTTCGCCAGTATAGAAGTGCGAAAGCGAGTCGGTCGGATCGCTGCGCGAGCGGTCGTGCAGGATCGCCAAAGCTTCATCGAAGGTGAGCGTGCTGAGATCGCGGCTCTTGAGCGCTTCGAGGCGCGCGGCATATGGCGCGTCCGGGAGTTCAGGCCGACCGATTGTCAGGTACGCGACAAGCGCCGTCAGCGCGACCGCGCCGCAGGCCGCCAGCGCCGGGATCGGCGAGCGCGAACCGCCGCCCGCGCGGCGATAGGCGCGCAGCACCCAAAACGCCGCGCCCGCCGTCAAAACGGCGGCGACAAGCAAGACTGCCAGAGAAGTCCACACCGGGGCTGCCTACCTTGGTTTGCGCCATGGCGAAATCAGTAGCGTCGCCGCAGGCGAACTAGTCCGTAGCCGGCAGCCGCAACCGGGCTTTGAGCCCGCCCAACGCCCCGCGCTCGAAAAGCAGTTCGCCGGCATAAAGATCGACCGTCTCTTTCAGGATGGAGAGGCCGAGACCCTGGCCCGGGGCGGCTTCGTCGAGACGCGCTCCCCGCGCCATCGCCCGCGCCAGTTCCTCCTCGGAGAGGCCGGGGCCGTCGTCCTCGACCACCACCTCCATCATGCCGTCGGATTCGAACGGCGGCAGCAGCCGCACGATGACTTGGCTGCGCCCATACTTGCAGGCGTTGTCGATCAAATTGGCGACCATTTCGAGCAAGTCTTCGCGCTCGCCGCGGAAGGTGACGTCGCCCTCCGCCTCAATGGAAATGTCGACCGCTTTGGTGTGGTCGTACTTCTGCTCCATCATGAAAACGAGGTCTTGCAGGTTCTGGAGCACTGGCGTGCGGTAGGCGATGGTCGGCGCTTGCGCCCCGGCGCGGGCTTCAGCGCGCGCGGCAACGCGGGCGCGGCGGAGCTGGCGCTCCACGAACGCCTCCATCTCGTCCACTGATTGCCGCAGCACGTCGTCGGAGGTTCCGGAGGCGGCGGCGTTTTTCAGCACTGCGATCGGAGTCTTCAGCGCATGCGCGAGATTGCCGACGTGACGGCGCGCGCGCTCGACCACTTCGCGGTTGTGATCGAGCAGCGCGTTGAGCTCTTCCGTCACCGGCTGGATTTCGGCCGGGTAATCGGTCTGCAATTTTTCGCTGTCGCCCCGGCGCACGTCAGCGATGTCGCGTTGCAGGGCGTGCAGAGGCTCGAGGCCGACACGAATTTGCAGCAGCGTCACCGCCGCCACCATGAGTGCGCAAAAGGCCACGAAGACGGCGAACGCCAAGCCTACCAGGTTGGCCGCTGGCGCCAGGATCGCGCGCGGCGCAACGCCCACAAGGTATAAGTATCGGCCTTCGACCTGCGGAATTTCCTCAACGCGGGCGATTACCCGCAACGGCTCGTCGTCCGGCCCCGGCATATCCAAGAAACGGGGCCCGCGCGGAGCGTCCGGGCCAAACAGCTGATCGCGGATTTTTTTGTCGAGCGGGATGGTGACGTCGAACAAGGATGGCGAGATCATCTGCACATCGAGTTCGCCGTCGTCGCGAATACGCGCAATCTGGAAATAGCGACCGCTCAGCGGCTGCAAATAGCGTGGATCGTAGGGCAGATCCTGCAGCGCCAATTCGCCTTCGAGACCGGGGCCAGAATTGCCGATCAGATTGTCGGCGACGCTTTGAATTTCAGGATCGATCAACAGGCGCAGAAGCTGGCGATTGAACTGCGCGTGCGCGATCCAGCCCATGATCACCAAACCGATCACGCTGACAGTGGCGATCGTCACCAGACGCGCAGCCAACGAACGGCGGATCAGCCCGCGGAAGCGACCAAGGATGCCCGCGGGCGCTTGGCTCACTGTCGTTCCGCGGGATCGACCAGGCGATAGCCCAGGCCCTTTTCGGTAAGAATGCGGTTCGAGCCGATCTTACGCCGCAGGATGCCGACGAACACTTCGATCGTGTTCGAGTCGCGCTCGTGATCCTGGCTGTAGATTTTCTCGGTCAGCTCCGTGCGCGAGACGATGCGGCCGGCGTGGTGCATCAAATAGTCGAGCACTTTATACTGATAGGCGGTTAGCTTGATCGGCGCGCCGTTGACCGTGACTTGGCCCGTCGCGGCGTTCAGCCGGAGATCGCCGACTTCCAGCACTGAGGACTGGTGATCGGTTTGCCGACGCACATTGGCGCGCACGCGCGCCAAAAGCTCGGCCATGTGGAATGGCTTAGTGACATAGTCGTTGGCGCCCAGATCGAGGCCCTCGACCTTCTCGCTCCAACGATCGCGCGCCGAGAGGATCAGCACCGGCATAGAGCGGCCATCCTTGCGCCACGCCTTCAGCACGGTGAGCCCATCGACCTTAGGGAGGCCGAGGTCGAGGATCGCTAGATCATAGGGTTCGGTTTCACCGAGGAACTGGCCGTCCTCGCCATTGTCGGCGGTATCGACCGTGTATCCGGCATCCGTCAGCGCCCCGGAGAGCTGCTCACGCAGGTTCTTATCGTCTTCGACTACCAGCACCCGCATGAGCGTCGTCCTTAGCGGAGGGCGTCTACGCGGATGTCGCGCACTTCACCGTCCGGCATTCGCCAGCGCAGGACATAGACAGGGCGCGCGCCCTCCTCAAGCCGAGCGCTAATCAGTTCGCCGCCGTAACGGGACCGAAGGATATCAACCACTTCGCGCAAAGGGCGAATGTCGCGCTGTTGCTGCTGGGCCGGCATCACGAAGTTCGGCTGCACGAACTGCGCCTGGGCGAATACGTTCGCCGACACCGGAGCGGTTCCGGCGCTGAGCACGACAATCGCGCCGACAAGAAGGATGGACTTGGCCCACATCACGGAACTGGGTGTACCCGCGCCCCACTGAACGGGCCCTGAACGTAACCCGCGCTTCGCCTCAGCCTTGCGGCCTAGGCGGGACATAGTCTCTTTTGGGCCATTTCTTGACGAATTTCTTGAGATCTTCGTCGGTCGTCTCCGGCAGCACGACTTGTAGGCGGACGAACTGGTCGCCCTGACCGCCGACGCCTTTGCCCTTTAGGCGCAGCGTCTTGCCGGTATTCGAGCCGGCCGGAATGGTTAGCGTGACCGCGCCGGTTGCGGTCGGCGCTTGGATGCGAGCGCCCTCGACCGCCTCGGTCAGCGAGATGTTCAAATCCATGTGGATGTCCTGCCCCTCGCGCCGGAAGAAGGCGTGTGGCCGGACCGTAAGTTCCACGAGCGCGTCGCCAGCGGGCCCGCCTTGCAGACCAGCGCCGCCCTGATTCTTCAGGCGCAGCACCTGGCCGCTTTCGACGCCGGCCGGAATGCCGACCTCAAGTGTGCGCCCTTCGGCGAGCGAAACCCTGCGCTTGGCGCCATTGATAGCGTCGAGGAAATCGACCTCGAGCGTGAAACGAATGTCGCGCCCGCGCATGCGCGTGTAGCTGCGCCCGCCGCCCAAGCCGGGGCCAAACAGATCGGAAAAGATGTCGCCGAGATGCCCGGACCAGCCGCGCCGGCGCCAGCGTGGGCGCGCGCGCTTTGCCTAGGCCTTGAGTTAAACGCCATGCGTTCATTGCCGTCAGCGTCGATTTCGCCGCGGTCGTAGCGCGATTTCATGGCCGGATCGGAGAGCAAGTTGAACGCCGCCGTCGCGCGCTTGAAGCGTTCTTCGGCCGCTTTGTCGCCAGGGCGGACATCCGGGTGCAGCTCTTTGGCGAGCGTCCGGTACGCGCGACGAATGTCGTCGGCGGTGGAGGTTCGGCCCAGGCCGAGCGTGGCGTACGGATCCCAACTCAAAGTGTGCGACTACGCTCCGGCCTGTCGGCAGAATCTGGCAGACGGGGCGCACCCTAACAGGAATCGCCTAACCAGCCTTCTGGTGTCCGCCTATAATGTTATGGTTAACTCCTTGTTCAACCCTGCCGTACCGTTCTCGCCCAATTGAGCCACACGGAGCCGCAACGAGCTCGGCGGCGCCCCAAAATCAGCAATCTGATCAGCGCTGACGTAGAGAAAGGACGGGCTCATGACGTCCACGCTCCGCTTCAGCGTCGAGCCGTCAAATATCTCAAGCCGGTAGGCTTCGCCCCCGGCCCCGACCGGCGGCTCACCCGCCCCCCAGGAATCGCCGCCCACCCGGGCGCACCGCACCCACTGGATTTCGACATCGCCGCCCGCAACGCGCCGCGCCCTCAGATGCGCCGGCGCCCACGGCCGCGCGGCGGCGTGAGGCAGCGTTATCGTATCAGTGGCGGCGCGTGGATCGATTGCGGCGGCGCTGGCGGGCGGGGCAGAAAAAACGAGCGCTTCGCCCCACTCATGCGCGCCGACGTCAACGCGCGCGAGCCGCGCGTCGAGCTTAACGATGCGGGCGCCAACCGGATGCGGCGCCCGCATCGCATGCGCCGAACCCAGTTACCCGCGCAGAAAGCCGGAGAGTTCGTATTCGTTCGGCGCGACCAGTTCGCACGTCCGCGTTTGCACAACCTCCCATTCGCCATCCGCTTCGATCGCGAAAATATTGGCGCCGCCCAACACAGCCTCGTGCGTCGCGCTTGCAAGCACGCCGCCATAGAGCTTGATGCGAACACAATTGCCGTCATCCCAACGATCGACGGGGCCGGGCCACAACGCCCACACTAACTCACCCATCACCGCAGGCTGCACCACGCTCGCGCGCCGTGTGAGCGAAGCGCCAGCGTGCAAATGATGCGCGCCGCGCCAAGGCGATGCGAACACCGCCGCGAGCGGGCGCTCGTCATCCTCCGCGCCGGGCAGAGGCGGCAGATCGAGCACTGCGAAGGCAGGCGTCGGCGAAACGACGGGCGGTGCGGGCGCGTTCGGTTCGCCATCAGCCACGCGCGCGGACCCCGAAGCTTGGACGCGCCGGAGATCCAAACGCAAGTGCTCTGCATCTTCAATGCGCGTCACTTCAAAGGTGTCCGCGCTGGTTTCCAAAACGATGTGGTCGCCCGGCTCAAGCGCTAGGCGCAGTGGGCTCAAGCCAATCTGCAGCGCCTCGCGTGCCGCGCGTCGGTCGGCCAGAACGGTCCAAGCGATGTCTTCAGCGCCTGCGGCGTCGAAGACGAGCGGTGCATCAAGCGAGATGACGCCGCCAGCCGCGCGATCCAGTCGCCGCGCACTGACCGCGCCAATCAAATAGTCGCGTTCAGCATCGATGAACCGCACGCGTGCTTCAACGGGTGCGTCCGCGGTGTCCCCACGACGGGCAAAAGGAGTGGCGACAATGTCGGCCGTGAGTTCGCCCAGCGCGATATCGGTTGGCGTGGCGTCGCCGCGATGGAAGAAGACGATATCGCCGCCGCGCTCAGCCGCCGCGAAGTCGTAGGCCGCCATCAGCGGCTCAAGCGCGCCGCGCGCATCGAGCGGCGCATCCACGACATAGCCGCTGACGGCGCCGACGAGCGCGGATACGTCAACTTCGCTCACGCCCGCGCGTGCACATAGGTCGTGCACAACTTCCGCCAGCGAAGACAAACCCGCTCGTCCATTCAACCAATGACCCAAGCGCCAAGACGCGCCATCGGCCCACACGTCGGCGCGCGCGGGGAAAGCCGGGTACGGGCGCGCATCCCACGCCCACAAGAATGTGTCGGCGATCATGCGCTCGCCGGTGGCGCCAGAGATCGGGTTGTTCGCCGGATCGCCCCAGTAGCGGAGATAAGCCTCTAACGCGCGGCGTTGGATGAGATCGTCGCGCGCGGCGGATGAAAACGGCGGGAGAGCGCTCTCGTCGCTCTTCGCATCAGAAAAGAGGTTCGGTGCGTTCGGCCCCTTGTCGACCGCTGGGCAGCCAAGCTCTACCACCCACACCGGCTTCATCTCCGGCGTCCAAGCGGTCGGCGTCGGAGAACGCACGCCGCCCGGACGATTATGGTGCGCAAGCGCCCAGAAGTTTCGGAGATCCTTCGCGCGGAACACCCACGGCTCGTCATGCGCGCCATCGTCGATCGGCGTGCGCGTTTGCGCGGCGCGATCAGCATCGGAGGCGTAATACCAGTCGTAGTGCTCGCCGGCCTCGATACGGCCTTCGAGATAGGCGCCATCATGGATGCGGCGCGCGAGTGCGGCGTCAGCATGGGTATCGCCATCGCGCCAATCGGTCAGCGGCGGATACCAATCCACGCCGACAGCATCGATGTGCGCGTCGCGCACATCGTGAAAGGTCGGCCCGATCAGCGCGATGCGCCCGGCTTTGCGCCAGCGCGCCAGTTCCGAAACCCATTCGGCGCCAGCGCGCGTCTTGCCGGCGCCGCGGCCACCCATGAACACCCAGGTGCGCCAATCGCCATCGGGAGCGATTTGCGCAGCCCGCGCCCAGACCCGCCAATCATCCAGCAGATCCCGTAAGCGCGATCCGCTCCAGCACCTCAGGACACGCTCCAGCGTTGTCGGCTTGAGCGAGCAAAGCCAATCGGCGGCGCAGCTCTGCGCGTCGAGATTCTTCATCGTCCTCCATGAGCCCAGCGCGGCTGGCTTCGAGTTCCGCTAGGTCGCGCTCGGCCCGAACCAGCGCCGAGACCGCCTTGGCGCATCGTTCCGCCTGCGCCGCGTCGCCGCCGGAGAGCTTGTCCAGCGCCTGGTCCATCAAGCGCCGCAGCGCCGTTTCCGTCGTCGCCACCTCTCTCTCCTCTGTGAACCCACTCATCGAGCGTGCCCAAACACTACCCCAGCACCGGCCCGGTCGGATTGATTCCAGGGAAGTCGTGCCGAATCCGTGCATTGAGCGGATTGGAACATGGATAGGCAGGTGCGCTATCCGCGTTCCCCCTGGCCAGAATTCGGCCATACCTCTATTGGACACACCCTCCCGGAGACGTCCTTGCCTGACCAACGGCCAGATTTACGCCGCAGCATCGATTGGGCGCGGCTGCGCGCCGCCACGGCGGGTCAGCAGATCGCTGGCGTGCTGGGCGATCGCTCGCGCTGGAACTGGCGCATGTTCGCCAGCATCGCAGCCGGCGGCGTGCTCCTGTTCGTGCTGGCGCTGTGGGTCTGGATCTACTGGGGCTTGCCGCGCGTGCCGGACGCAGATGCGCTCTGGGCGCTGAACCGCCAGCAATCGGTGATGTTCGTTGATGCTGAGGGCGAGATCATCGGCGTGCGCGGGCCGTACTACGGACGGCGCACCAGCCTGGAAGATTTGCCCGACTACGTGCCGCAGGCCTTCCTCGCGATCGAGGATCGCCGCTTCTACCAACATGAGGGCGTCGATCGCATGGCGATCTTCCGCGCCCTGCTCGCCAACCTCCGCGCCGGCGAGACCGTGCAAGGCGCCTCCACCATCACGCAGCAGCTTTCGCGCAACCTCTTCCTGACGCCGGCGCAAACAATCAACCGCAAACTACGCGAGATGGTGCTCGCCTCCCGCATCGAGAGGCGTCTCACCAAGGACGAGATTCTCGAACTCTATCTCAACCGCGTTTATCTCGGCGAACAGGCCTACGGCGTCGATGCCGCCGCGCGGCGCTTTTTCGGCAAAACCGCTGCAGAACTTACGCTTGCCGAAGCCGCGATGCTCGCCGGCTTGCCGAAGGCGCCATCGCGCTCCACGCCAACAGAGAACTTCGAACGTGCGACCGCGCGCCAACATGTCGTGCTCGACGCCATGGTCGAAGCCGGCTTCATCACGCCGGAGCAGCGCGACGCGGCGCGAGCGGAAGAGATCAACGTCATCGAGCGCCCGAACAACGAGCGCAACATGGGCTACGCCTTCGATCTCGCGGTCGAGCAGGCCCGCAACGCCGTCGGCCGCGAAGTACCCGATCTCGTCATCCGCATGACGATCGATCGCGACATTCAGGTCGCGGCTGCCGATTCCATCCGCCGCCGCCTCGGTAACCGCGCCTTCGGCCGCCGCCCGCTGCAAGCGGCGTTGATGACAGTCGATCGCCAAGGCGCGATCGTCGCCCTCGTCGGCGGCACCGATTACGCAACCTCGAAGTTCAATCGCGTAACCCAAGCCGAGCGCCAACCCGGCTCGACGTTCAAGACCTTCGTCTATACCGCCGCTATCGAAGCCGGCCTCAACAGCGAAGATGTCCGCTACGACGAGCCGGTCGTGATCGATGGCTGGCGACCTCGAAATTACGACGCAGGCCACCGTGGCGCGGTAACGCTCAGAACCGCCTTCGCGCTTTCAATCAACACCGTCGCTGCAGAAGTCGCCAACGAAGTCGGCCCCCGCCGCGTCGCCGATTTAGCCGCGCGACTTGGCGTGCGCGGCATGCCGGAGCGCAACCAGTTCGTGCCGCCATCCATCTCGCTGGGCTCAATCGAAACAACCCTATGGGACATGACCTCGGCGTTTGCCGTTTACATGAACGACGGCCGCCGTATCGATCCGCACATTATCAGCGCGGTCTCCAACTCCGCCGGCCAGGAGCTCTATCGCCGCCCGGCTTACGAGCCGCCGCGCGTGCTCGACGAAGCAGTCGTGCGGCAAATGACGAGCATGATGGGCGCGGTCGTTTTGCGCGGCACCGGCACTGGCGCAAGTCTCGGCGGCCGAGATGTCGCGGGCAAGACCGGCACCAGCTCCGATTGGCGCGACGCTTGGTTCGTCGGGTACACCGCCGACTACACAGCGGGCGTCTGGGTCGGCCATGACGACTTCACCTCCATGGGCCGCACTACGGGCGGCACGCTGCCGGCGCAAATCTGGAACGACACGATGCGCGTCGCGCACCGCGATGTCGAAAACCACGATCTGCCGGGCATCGAACAACCGGTGAGATCGCCACGTGAAGTCGAAATGGCGACCTTCTTCGACGGCCTCGCCAGCGCCTTCGGCGATGAAGAGAGCGAAAACCTCGGCGACTTCATCGAAGATATTTTCAACTAGTCCGACGATGGCGAGGGGATCAGCACTCGCGCACGTCAAGGGCCTGCGCCTCACGCTCGGCGGCGCGTCACTGTTTGATGGCGTCTCCTTCACGCTGCACAAAGGCGAATGCGCCGCCCTCGTCGGCGCGAACGGCGCGGGCAAGTCGACGCTCGTGCGCATGCTCGCCGGTGATGCAGACACCGACGCCGGAGAAATCTCCTACGCCTCCGGCGCGACTGTCGCGTTTGCGCGACAGGAGCCTGACCTCGACGGCTTTGCGACACTGCGCGACTACGCGATGGCCCCCTCAGCGCGCCTCAGCGGCAGCCATCGCCCCGCCCCTGCGCACGCAGCAGAAGCCGAACTCGTTCTGCTCGGCCTCGATCCCGATCGCGCCCCCAGCGGCCTCTCCGGCGGCGAAGCACGGCGTGCGTCGCTCGCCCGCGCGCTGGCCGCCTCACCTGACATCTTGCTGCTCGATGAGCCCACCAACCATCTCGATGTCGCCGCGATCGAACAACTCGAACAGCGCATGGCGGCTTTCAATGGCGCCTGCCTCGTCATCAGTCACGACAGGCGTTTCCTCGAACGCGCCACCACTGCCACCTTGTGGCTGCGTCAACGCAAGGTGCTGGCGCTCGACCAGGGCTACGCCAAGTTCGAAGAGTGGGCCGAGCGGATCGAAGCCGAGGACGAACGCACCGCCGCGCGACTGGTCACGCATCTAAAAGCAGAGGAACACTGGCTCCGCCGCGGCGTCACCGCCAGGCGCTCGCGCAATGAAGGCCGCCGCCGCAAGCTTGAAGCGATGCGCGGCGAGCGGCGCGAACGCACGGCGCTTACGCACGCGCCAAAAGCCGCGCTGCAAGCTGCCAAGGGCGCGGACTCCTCGCGCTTGGTGATCGACGCTGCCAATATTTCGATCACCTACGGCGACCGGCCGATCATCGCCAACTTCTCTCTGCGCGTCATGCGCGGTGATCGCATCGGCCTCGTCGGCCCCAATGGCGCCGGGAAAACCACTTTGCTCGAATTGCTGCTCAAGAAGCGCGCGCCTGACGAAGGCACGGTGCGCCTCGGCGGCCATCTCGAGATCGCATACGTCGATCAAGCCCGCGCCATTCTCAATACGGACGATACGATCTGGGATGCGCTGACACCGCTCGGCGGCGATCAAGTCATGGTTCGCGGCGCGCCGAAACATGTGGCGGCGTATGCCGGCGAGTTTCTCTTCACCAGCGCGCAATTGCGCCAGCCCGTCTCCGCACTCTCCGGCGGCGAACGCAATCGGCTGGCGCTTGCGGTTGCATTGGCGAAACCGGCCAACCTTCTTGTGCTCGACGAACCCACCAACGATCTCGATATGGATACGCTCGACGCGCTGGAAGACATGCTCGCGACATATGACGGCACCGTGCTGATCGTCAGCCACGATCGCGCCTTTCTTGACGGCGTCGCGACGCAGATCGTTGGCCCGCTTGGCGGCGGCAAGTGGGTGGAGACCCCGGGCGGGTGGTCCGACTTCGAACGCGAGCACGGCAGCGCGCGCGCCGTCCAGCGCCGTCAGCAAGCCAGCGCCGCAAAACCAGCCGCGCCAGCGCAACCGCGCAAAGCCTCCAAGCTCAGCTACAAAGAAGAACGGCGGGCCACCGAACTCGACGCGCTGATGCCGAAGCTGACGGCTGAGATCGCCAAACTCGAAGCGACATTGGCCGCGCCGAACTTCTTCGGCGAGGCGCCCGATCGCTTTCACCAAGCCGCCAACCGGCTCGAAACCGCGCGCGCCGAGCACGCCGCCGCTGAAACCGAGTGGCTAGAGATTGAACTCCGGCGCGAGGCGCTCGCCGCGGAGGAGTGAATCCTCTATTAACCCTCTTGCGGCAGCTTGGCGCTCCATGCGCCGCCACACCGCTCTTTTCCTCGCATCCGCCTTCGGCCTGATCGGCGCGGCGCTCACGCCAGCGCTCGCCAGTTCGAGCGCGGCCTACGCCACCTTGCCTCTCCGCGACGCCGCCCCCTGTGCGCGCGCGTGCGCGGACGATGGCCTCTGTATCGCTTGGATTCAACGTGTGCATGGCGCCTGCGAACTTTCAGCGACCGCGCCAACTACATGGCCGGCGGACGGCTCGGCCGTTGGCCTATCCAGCCGCGCGCCCGCTTTCGCCGCACTGCCAGCCTCGACGCCAAGCGAAGCGCCGCCCGCCACAAACGTAAACAGCGAATTAGTGATCACCGCCGGCGCCAGCGAGAACGATGATCCCGCTTACGCCTTGCTCGGCGGCCCCGACGAAGGCGGATTAAGCCTCCGGATCGGCCGGTCGCAGTGAGTGCGCTGCAACATTTATTAACGGGCGCGGCGTATGTTCCCTGCCAATTCTGGAGCCCGTACGCATGACTCAGTCGCGGTTTGCGAAGCTGATCGATTTGGCGCGCACGCCCGATAGTGGCGTCCGCCGCGAACTGCTGCGCGAGGTTACCGATCTTTTCTTCGAAACATCCGGCTCACGCAGCGGCCGCGAAACCGCGCTGTTTGACGATGTGCTGCAACTGGTCGCGGCCGAGATGCAGGACGGCGTCCTGGCCGAACTCGCGCAAGTGTTCGCCAACGCCGATGACGCCCCTGTCGGCCTGATGCGTGATCTTGCCAACCATTCCTTCGAAATCGCCGGACCGGTGCTGAAAAACAGCAAAGCGCTCGACGAAGGCACGCTGCTCCAGATCGTGAATTACCAAAGCCAGAGCCACATCAAGGCCGTCGCGCAACGCGAAACGGTCAGCGAAAGCCTCTCGGACGCCATCGTCCGCTTCGGCGACGACCATGCGCTCGACGCGCTCCTGCGCAATGACGGCGCCGAGGTCTCGCGCACCAGCATGGAAGCCGCCGTCGATCGCGCGCGCCGCAATGAGCTGCTGCATGAATCCGTGGTCAAGCGTCGCGATATCCCGCTCGATCTCTTGAACGAGATGTATTTCGTGGTCGAGGCGCGGCTCCGCGATCAAATCCTCGACCGCAACGCCTCCGTCGATCCCGCCACTCTGGACGCCGCCCTCGCCAAGGCGCGCGCCAAGCTGAACAGCTCGGTCGGCGCGATGGATAGCGAAGCCAAGAACGCCATGGCGTTCATCCAAAACAAGAAGAACAATGGCGAGCTCAATGCGCGCCTGCTTGTTTCGCTCTATCGCGAAGCCAAGCGCATGCATTTCCTCTACGGTCTGGCCGAGATCACCAATCTCGACAACGAGACCGTCTCAAGCATTCTTGAGCGCAAAGACATCGATGGCCTCGCCATGATCTGCCGCGCCTCGAACATCGAACGCCCGCTGTTCGTCACGCTGGCGGTGCTTGCTTGCGGCGGTGAAGAAGCCATGGATCGGGCCGAAGAGTTCGGCAAGCTCTACAATGCCGTGCCGATCGAAGCGGCGCAACGCGCGCTCCGCTTCATGAAAGTGCGCAAGGCGGCGGCTTAAGCGGCGATCCGTTCCTTGGTGTCGCTGAAGCGGATGTTCGGGTTCTTGTCCTGAACATAGCCGATCTCCCACGCGCTCTTGCCCAGATAGACCGGCGAGCCATCGACATCCTCAGCCATCTGCGAGGCTGATTTGTCGAGAAACGCCTCAAGGTCAGCCCGCTTCTCCGCGCTTACCCAGCGCGCGGCCTGATAGGGCGACATTTCGAAAATCACGTCGAGATCGTATTCGGCCTTCATCCGCTCGTTCAGCACGTCGAACTGCAACGCGCCGACCGCGCCGACGACGAGATCGCCGCCCTGCACCGGCTTGAACACCTGCGTGACCCCCTCCTCGCCCAGCGACTCCAGCGCCTTGCGCAAATGCTTTTGCTTCAGCGGATCGCGCACACGCACGCGCTTTAAGATTTCCGGCGCGAAATTGGGGATGCCGCGGAACGCCACGTCGCCGCTTTGCGAAAGCGAATCCCCCACACGCAGCCCGCCATGGTTCGGAATGCCGATGACATCGCCGGGGAACGCTTCGTTGGCGATCTCGCGGTCTTGCGCCATGAACATCATCGGATTGTGGACGTTGAAGCTCTTACCCGCCGCACTCCGGAGCGTCATGCCGCGCTGAAATTTGCCGGAGCAAATGCGGAAGAAGCCGACGCGGTCGCGGTGCTTCGGGTCCATGTTGGCTTGGATCTTGAAGATGAAACCGGTGACGTCGTTGCCGCCGGGCTCGATCTCAGTCTCCGCGCCCTTCACCGCCGCTGGCTGCGCACGCGGTCCAGGCGCGTTTGCGGCAAGCCCCGCCAACAATTCCAACACCCCGAAGCGGCGCAGCGCGGAGCCGAAATAGACGGGCGTCAAATGCCCTTCGCGGAATGATTGTAAATCGAACTTGGGCAACCCCTCACGCGCCAACTCTGACGTTTCCTCCAGCTCGGCGCGCACGTCATCGGTCACGCCGTGCAGGAAATCGTTGCCGCCGCGCTTCTGGCGCTCCTCGACGCCGAAGCCCTGTTCGCCGGCCTCCAAGCGTCGGAACGGCACGAATTCGTCGCGCGTCAGATCGAGCATGCCGGCAAAGCGCTGCCCTGACGCAGCCGGCCAATACATGGGGGCTGTATCCATCGCGAGTTTGGAGTGAATCTCATCCAACAACTCGAACGGGTCGAGCGCTTCGCGGTCCATTTTATTGATGAAGGTGGTGATCGGGATGTCGCGCAGGCGACAAACTTCGAAGAGCTTCAGCGTCTGCGGCTCGATACCCTTGGCGGCGTCCAGCACCATGACGGCCGAGTCGGCCGCGGTCAGCGTGCGATAGGTGTCTTCCGAGAAATCTTCGTGGCCCGGCGTGTCGAGCAGGTTGAACACCAAGCCGTCGTGCTCGAACATCATCACTGACGACGACACCGAGATACCGCGCTCGCGCTCGATCTTCATCCAGTCCGACTTGGTGCGCCGCGCCTGCCCGCGCGCGGCCACTGCACCGGCCAAGTGGATGGCGCCGCCCGCGAGCAGCAAGCTCTCGGTCAGTGTCGTCTTGCCGGCGTCGGGGTGCGAGATGATCGCAAACGTGCGGCGGCGAGCGGCCTCAGTGGCGGGGTCGGACATAGGGATTAGGGACTGGGGATTAGGGGCTGGGGGCGCGTGGTAACAAACATCGAGCAAAGACGCCATCGCCTCACGCGGTCGACCTAACCCCTAATCCCTAGTCCCCAGTCCCGCCGTCCACGCGTTCCATGAGGAAATGGCGGCCGTACTTATCTTCGATCTCGATCACCCAGAGATCGGGATCGGTCGCCGCGCGCTTACGGGCATAGGCGTCCACGTCCGGTTCGGCGTCCCCCAACGGCCCGGCCGAGAGATCGAGCCAGATGCGCTCACCGTCCCCATCGCGGGCCGGCGCATAAAGCCGCGCCTTGCCGTTCATGGTCGCCACTTTAACCAGCACGGCGCCGGCGTCGGTGTCGCCTTTCCGGGTCACGCCGGCGAAAGCGCCAGCGATCTGCGCCCGCCGCATCAGCGCCGTCGCCCAGAAATCAGTCTTCAACTCGTCCATGACACTCCCGGCGTTCATCAGAACGCAAGACCATGAGCTTAACCTTTATCGCTCGCATGCGCCTCCTCTTCCTTGCAGCCGCCCTCGCCCTGGCGACCGTTACCGCCGCGTCCGCCGACGAGGCGCCAAACGCGCGCGCCGCCTATGCCGAGCGCCGCGGCCTGCTCGAAGCGGACGCCCAGTGCGGCCTATTTTCATCCGACATCCGCACCGCACTGCAAATCAGCGCCGCCCAAGCGCGCGGCTCGCTCCTGCGCTCGGGCTGGACCAACGCCCAGATGCGCGAGCTTGAACAAGCCGCCGTCGGCGCCGCCCGCGCGCGCGCTTGCGGCGATCAACGCACGGCGACCTCCGCCGAAGATGCGCGCCACGCTTTCGCGCGCTGGTCGGCCGCCGGCACGATGCAGTTTCCCGGCTGGGAGCGCACCTGGGTCGCGCGCCGCGCCGTCACCACCGATCCGGCATGGCGGCTGAGCCAAGCGATCGACACGCCGGTCGCGGCGACCTTTGGCGTGCGTGAACAAGACGGCGTCCAACGTTTAGTGCTGACCTTGCCTCTCGCGCGCGGCGCTACGCCGCCAGCATCGGTCACCCTCGTCATGCGCGACACCGCACGCGCGCGCGTCAGCGAAGTCAGCTTGCCGCAACGCATGTCTTATGGCCTCGCCGCCGGCGCGCCTGCGCCAAACGCTGCTGCGCGCTTACCGTCCACGCGCACGATCGAGCGTATCGAAGGCGGCCGCAGCCAAGCAGTGTTCACCTTTCCCAACACCGCCTTCCGCGATTTGTTGGCGCTAGACCCGCGTGAAAGCGTTGAGCTGCGCATCACCAATGGCCGCAGCACGCAAAGCCTCTATGCGGAAGTCGGCGATGTCGGCGCCGCCCGCGCGTTCTTGACGCTGAACTAGACAGCCAGCACCGGCATCCTAATCCGCACAAGCGCACCGCCGCAGGGCGCGTCGTGGAAGCTTAGCCCGCCGCCATGCAATCCCGCCATTGCTCGTACCAGCGACAAGCCCAGCCCCGTCCCTTCCGCATGCGCACCGCCAGCGCCACGCTCGTAAGGCTGACCTAGCGTTTCGCGCTCCGCTTCCGGAATGCCTGGCCCCGTATCGGTTGTTTCCAGATCGAGTGCGCCATCGACGGCGGCGGCGCTCACGAATACGCGGCCGCCTTCGGGGGTAAACTTGATCGCATTGCTCACCGTGTTGATCAGCATCCGCTTCAGCGCCCGCTCATCCGCGCGCACCATGAGCGGCGCCTCCGGCGTGATCATACCGAGCACAATTTGCTTTTTCTCCGCGCCATCGGTCGATAGTCGCACGACGTCTTCGACCACGCCGCGCACATCGAACGTCTCCAACTCCAACTCGTATTTACCCGCCTCGATCTTCGACAGATCGAGCAGATCGTTCACCAAACCCAGCAGATGCGTCCCGCTCTTCCGGATCAGGCCCGCATATTCGACGTAGCGCGCTCCAACTTCGCCGAAGATTTGGCGCTCGATCATCTCCGAGAAACCGAGGATGTGGTTCAGCGGCGTGCGCAGTTCGTGTGACACCTCCGCGATGCGCTGCCCGATCGCCGCCTCGCGCGCGCTACCGCCGCGCCGGCCAATCAACATCAACCCAGCCACGAACACGATCGACACCGCCGTCATGATCTCGCCGAACGGCGCGAGCGCCATGTCGTCAAACCGCTCCGAGTAAGCCGCGAACGCATAGCCAAGCAAAGCCGCACCGCCCGCCTCGCGCACCCAGCCACCGCCCAACACCAATGCCAGAGCCGGAACGATCAACAGCGCCGCCGCGAGCGGCGAACTGGCGCCGCCGGTTCCCGCGACCAAACCTGTCAGGCTTGTTAGCCAGACCGCTAACCACCCTAGAACGGCCCATTTCGAGCCTAATCGCGGTAAAAGGACGAAGCCCGTTAAGGATGGCGCCGCACCCAATGCCGTAGCCGCCGCGATATCGGCGCGCGCCGCGCCGTTCGCATCCGCGACAACCGCCGCAAAAACCACGCCTGCCAGCCAAAACCAGCACGCCAGCGCCAGCGGCGCTGCGTTTGGCGCTGCTATTGCAGGCTGGTTTGCTGCGTGTTGTGTTGACACGGAAAGGCCGCTCGCGAGTAAAAGACTTCTTAACGTGCTGGCGGACATGCTGCCCGCTCTGAGTCGCTCGCGGAAGCGGACTCACCATTCTAGGATCAGGGAGTAGAGCCGATGCGCAGCTTAGCGGTCTGGACCACCACCGCAGCCGTCGCCCTTCTTGGCGTCGCGAACGCTCAAACCACGACGGGCGACGCGCCGGCCGCTGGAGCGAGCGATCTGCAATCCGCAATTACGGCCTATGCGGCCTATCACAACGATGTCTCCGATCTGCGCGGCGGCGCGCTCGGCAACGCCGCCCAGCTCGAAGAAGCGCTGGACCGAGTCGGGCGCCACAACCGCGATGCGCTGACGCAAGGCTGGATCGCCTACGGCGCTCAACTCGCAGCCCAATCTCCGGCCTACGTTCAGGGCGTGCGCGAAGCCGCCGCCTATTACGGCCGCGACGCCGTGATCTGGGCCGTCACTGTCGACCCATCTTATGCGCGCGGCCTGCGCGGCGGCCCTGAAGCCACCCGAATTCTGCTCGATAGCGCCAACGCCGATAGCGCCCGCATCATCAACGTCGCGGATCGCTACCAGGAACTGGCTTACTCGCTGCAGCGTCAGCGCTGGGCCAATGCCGTCGCGCCGCAACAGGACGCACGCGTGCAGCGCATCCGCGCGCTCGGCCGCGTCGGTGGCCATACGCCATCGCTGCCGTCTGAAGTGTCGCCCCGCCTTTCTGTTACGCCGCTTTCCATCACCACCTCCGATCCCGCGGCCTATGGCGGCCGCCGCTTCTGGGACGCCGTGCGCGGCGGTGCGGAAGTCACTGAAGTTGCAGCTCAACCGCTCGTCACCCACCAATGGCGCGTCAACGCCACGCGCGGCGAAGCACTCGACCGCATGGCAGCTGTCGCCGCCCTGCAAGCGCTCGACGCGATGGAAAGCCACCAGAGCGCCGTTGGCCGCTTGATCGCAGACCCGCGGTCGCGCGATTGCATCGAGATGGCCCAATTACAGCTCTATCAATGCATGTCGGCCGCGCGCTTCCGTTATGAAAACGCGTTCTGCCTCGGCCAGCATGGCCTCCGAGACATCGGCACCTGCATCGGCGCTGTCGGTCAGCCCGACGTCAGCGCCATGGCGCCGATCACCACTGGCGGCGGCGGCGGTCGCGACTAAGCGCGCCTTGCCCGAAGGCGTCGCAAAGCGCATGTAACGCGCATGAGCGGCGTCGATCAGGCCATCCAGGATTTGACGGACGAATTTGCGCTCCTTCCCGACTGGGAGGAGCGCATTTCGCATGTGATCGAGCTTGCGCGCACGCTTGAGCCGTTGAGCGACGATGAACGCGTCGAAGCCAATCGCGTGCGCGGCTGCGCCAGCCAAGTCTGGCTCGTCTCCGAGCGCAAGACGGAAGCGCCTAAAAAGCTCTATTTTCGCGGCGATTCCGATGCTCACCTGGTACGTGGCGAAGTCGCCATGCTGATGCGCGTCTTCTCTGGCCGCACGCCGGGGGAAATACTCTCTATCGATCCGCAGGCGCTTTTCGATCGCCTCGGCCTCAAGGAAGCACTCACCGCGCAACGCTCAAACGGTTTGTTCGCGATGATCAAGCGCATCCAAGACGAAGCCCGTCGCAGCGCCTAGCCGCTCGCCAGTTGAGACAGAGCCAGCTTCAGGGCGAGCTTGCCTGACCTCGCCGGCCAGGACTCCGCGCGCTCTAGCGCCTCGAGCCCCTCTTCATGCAAACACACACGCTCCACCACGCGTCTCAGAGGCGGCGCCAATCGCTCAAGCGCTTCCGCTACGCGCCTGCGCGCATCGCAGAACGCGCCTGCCGCAAACTCCGCCGCATTGCCAACCGAACGTCCCGATGACGCATTCGGCGGCGCAGTCCAATCGGAACCACGCACCAGACCGCATTCTCCCATCTCCCAATCGCTTCGCAATCGCGCCGCCGCGGCGACCTCCGCCGCATCGAGCCACGGCCCGCCAGCACCGTCGCGCAACGCCGCAAGTCTACGCAGCACGGCATCCGCATCGTGTCCGCGCACGCGCCGCACTTCCCCGCCCGCGCCGAGAATGGCGCGGTCAATCACCTCCCGGTGCTGCGCCACGAACGCCTCGCCCGGCGCGGCCGCCTCGCGGCGAACACGTGCGCCACCAGGCGCCGAAAGCACGAACACGTCGCCCGCCTTCACGATGGCGCCGCTCGCTTCCAAGGCGCGGACCTCTTCAGCGCTCAGCCGCACCAGCGGGCGCCGGCGGCGATCGTTCTGCGGATAAACGCTGTAGCGTTCGCCCGCGCGCTCTTGCGCCAACGGCCAGCCCCCCCGCCGCCATGCGCGCCAGCGCACGCTCACTCCGGCTCATGCGGACACCGCACGCCCCGGCGCAGGCGCGTCACGCAACATGGCCTCAAGCGAAGCGATCCAATGATCGAATTGCGCTTCGTCGCGGCGGTCTTCGATCAAATGACACGCGTGCGCCACCGTCGAGCGATCGCGCGCAAACGCGTTCGCGACGCGCGAAAGGCTCATCTCGAACGCCGTGTGGCACAAATAGGCCGCCACCTGCCGCGCGAACGCGACTTCGGCGCTCCCGCGCGTCTCCGCCAGCAGCTCCTCGTCTGAAACGTTCAATGCAAAAGCGGCCACGCCGGCCGCTAACCGGGCCGCCGCTTCGTCGCGGACCCGCCTCTCGGACTTCCTCATCTCCACACCTCTCACTGACGCCCATGCCACCGACCAAATCGGAGGATACGGGCGCTTCAGAGGTGTAGGATAGATTTTGTCCTATTAAGAGGAATTTTTTCCTATTCCGGACGACGGGCGTGCCCGAGGCCCATGCGCTTAGCCAGGTTCGAGCGCTCTTTGGCGTAGTTCGGGGCCACCATCGGGTAGTCGTGTGGCAGGCTCCATTTGGTGCGGTACTCGTCCGGCGTCATCCCGTAGCGAGTGCGCAAATGGCGCTTCAAGCTTTTGAATTTCTTGCCGTCTTCGAGGCAGACGATGAAGTCCGGGGTGATCGACTTCTTGACCGGCACCGCAGGCTCCAGCGCGCCAACTGCGACGGCTGGCGCCGAGCCGGCGATCTGCTGCAGCGCCGTGTGCACCGTGCGGATCAGCGCCGGAATCTCTTGCGGTGGTACCTGATTAGCGGACACGTAGGCGGATACTATCTCCGCCGCCATTTCTACCAAGTCATTCCTAGTGTCCATAAGCGCACGCGAAATCTGTTGAATAAAAGCTGCTGGAACAGAAGCGCCTGCAGAATAGCTCAACGGTATTTCGACTTCAAATATTTGCACAACCTTTACGCTAAATTTCGGAAAGGCTGCGAATTGAAGCTGCGGCGGTGCTAAAGATAGCGCCAGACCAAGGCGAGTGCTGTCACAGTCAGGAGCGCCGCAAACTGTAGCGCCCCGCCGCCCCGATAAGGCTGATCGCAGGCCCTGATCCACCGCATCGCCAGCCGGCCAGCGCTGACGGCTTGCGCGTGGAGCAGCGCCTGGGCGGTCCCGTAGACACGCAGCATAACCACGCCGAGCCACCGCCCCGCCCCCGCAAGCGGCCCGCGATAGAGCGCATCCACATCGCGCAGGCGCACCGGCGCTTCCACTGACGCGAGCTTGAAGGCGCGCAACGTAATGTAGGCGACGCCCGTCGCGCCCAGCAAAGCGAGATGGGGCGCCATGCGGTCGATCGCAAAGGGCGCGAACTCCAGCGCCGTCGGCAACAGGCCATAGAGCCAACGCGGCGCAACGCCGACGGAGAAGCAGAAGAACACGGCGATGGCCGAACCCAACAGCATGGGGAACGGCGCCTCCTGCAACGGCACGCGTTGCGGCACGGCGTTGAACGCCGCAAGCGACGGGCGCAGGCACAGAGAGGCAAACAAGCCAGCCGGCACGCTCGCCACCAACAGCCAAGCCCACTGCAACTCCCACTGCGCCAACGCTTCGAGTGCGATCGAGATGGTCGTGTAGGCCGCAAACAACGGCGCACCTGCAACGGCCAGACCCGCAGCAAGCAGCAGCGTCGCCGTCAGCGGCATGACACGCGCCACGCCTTCAATGTCGGATGCATTCACGCTGCCGCGCCGCCCGAGTATCGCGCCGAGGGTCAGTTGCAACGCTGTAAACGCGAAGATCGCGGTGAAGGCGTGCCCTTCAGCAGCCGCCAAGGCCAGCGGCGAGCCCAAGCCGATCAGCGCGACACAAACACCCGTCTGCGCCGTAAGCCCGCTCGCAGCGGCGCGACGCAGGTCGTCCTCCGCCATCGCGTAAGCAAGCCCGATCACGATCATGCCGGCGCCAATGAAGATCAGAACCGGCTCGGCCGGATAAAGGCGCGCCAACGCATAGACGCCCAGCATCGTCGAGAACGCGCTGAGCGCTGCAGCGCCCACCGGCGAGGCGTGGGCGACTGCGTCCTTCAACCAAACATGCGCCAGGGGCGCGCCGGCGCGGATCAGCAGCGCCGCGAAAATGAAGCCGCCGCCGATCGAGGTGGCGTCGAGCTGCGTAAAGATCGAACTCGCCGCCCCGGCTGAGAGGTGGAACGCCACGCCGACGAGGAAGAGCAAACCCTCCAAGCCCTGCCAGATCAGCAACCGCACCCCGCTCCGCGCCGAGCGCGGCAAGGGCGAAGCAAACACCAGCCACGCCGATGCAAGCCCAGCGAGGGCGGCGGCGCCAACGAAACTAATCAGATCGCCGACGAAGAGCGCCGACACCGCTCCGCCGGCCATGAGCAAGATGGCGGTGTCCTCCGCGCGGCTGCGGCGCGCGCTCGAAGCCATGGCGATCACGATCAACGCGATCAGCATGGCGATGCCGAATATCCGGTTGAGCGCATCGAGATCGAGCAGCACAACGGGTACGCCCATTTGCGCCGCCGCCGCCGCCGCGCCGAAGTCGCGGTCGAGCATCAACCACAACGCCGCCACAGCGGAGGCGGCCATGATCGGCGCGCGCGCCACACGCGGCGCCGCCAGCGTCAGCAGCGCAGCAAGGATGCATACAAAGCCGGGATTAAGCGTGATCGCTGGCATCGCCGCCCCCGTCTTTCCGCGAGGCCAACAACAGACGCATGACGTGCGCCAGCAGCACCAGCACACACGCGACCAGCACACCCAGAATTGCGCGCCCGCCAGGTTGCGCGATCACGCTGAAGCGCGCCGAGGCGCCGTTGATGAACTCGAAACCCACGCCGGCCACGAGCGCGACGACGCAGAACAGCAAGAGCATCGCAGCAATGCCGCGCTTTTGCGGAGGGGGCGGCTTGATCATCGTGGTGTCCACACCGGCGATAGAAACGAAGCCAGCGGATCAGCCAGCACGAGCAAGCCAAGCGTGCCCGCCGCCGCCAGGATCACGGGCGCCACAAGAAGGATCGACGCGCCGTCCGGGCGTTTGAATGCATCCGTTGGCGCGCGGCCGGCAAACGCATTGGCGGCGAGCGGCCCCAGATGCGCGAATGTCAGCACAGCAGCGGCGCCGACGAGCCCCGCCGCCCAGATCACGCCGGTACTGGCGGACGCCGTGATTAGCCAAAGCTTCGCCCACGCGCCGGAAAACGGCGGCATGCCGATCAAGCTCGCGCACGCAATGGCAAAGCCTGCGAACGTCCACGGCATCACCCGCCCGAGGCCAGGATAATCGAGCGTGTTGTGCCTGCCCGTCACAGCCGCTGTTGTGCCGACCGCCATCAGCAACGTCGTCGCCGCACAACTGGTCGCCACGATCTGTAGCGCCGCAGCAAACAATCCGGCTGGTGCGGCGAGCAGCCCGCCAACGATCGCCGCCAGCGATTGCGCCCAAAGGGAATACGCCAAGCGCTCGCGCATGTCGGTCTTGGACAACGCAATCAGCGCAGCCGTGCACATGGTGACGCCGCATACGGCCAACAAAATCTGCGTCGCCGGGGCTGCCGTGATCAACGCGGAGCCGAACACGTAGGCGAACACTTTTAGCAAGCCGATGCCAGCCGCCGGCAGCACGGCTAACCCCTGGACCAAAACGAGCGACGGGTACGGCGCGGTGAACGAGACAGTCAGCCAGCGGTGCATGGGCGGCGCTGCCGCGCCCGCAATGCCGAGCACAAACAACGCCAACAGAATGTTGGCGCTCAACTGATCGACGCGCCCCGCCAACACGCCGCCGGTTTGAAACTCAAGCGCGCCGGCCAGCGTGTAAGTCCAGATCATCGCTGGCAGGAGCAATGCGATCGAGGCGCCGAGCAGCACAGCCAAGAACGTGCGCGCCGAATTGCGCGCCTCATCGTCGCCGACATGCGCGACCAGTGGAAACGCCGCCAGCGCCAAGGCTTGGTACGCCACAAAGAAGCTAAACAGATTGGCGGAGAACATCACCGCCATCGCCGCCGCCGTCGTCAGCGCCGAAAACGCCATCAGCCGCGCCGGCGCTTTCTGGCCGGTGGCGCGCACCATGCCAGACGTGTGCACCGCGTGCAGGAAGCCCAACCCAGCCAGCACCGCCGCCGCCAGCGTCCCCAGCGGTTCGATCGCAAACGCCAATTCAACATTCGGCAACGGCTGCGCCAGCACGATGCGCGCGGTCTCCCCTTGCGCCACGGCATACACAAGATAGCTCGCGAACACCGCCACCAAGCCCGTGCAGAGCACGTGCACGACATCGCGCAGGCCTGGCGGACGCGAAAGCGCCAGCACAAGCAGAGCTTGCGCCGCCGAAACGCCGAGCACGCCAGCGAGAGCGAGTTCGGCGTTCATGCGCCAAGCCCCAGCGCCAGCATCGACGCACGCGTGGCCAAGTCGAGCAGCAAAGACGGCGCAAGCCCGCAAGCGATCGCCGCGATCGCAGCCGCCAACACTGGCACACGCGCCCAACGCCACACATCGAGATCAAACGCCGCCGCCTCGGTGGCGCGGCGGAAATAGATGCGCTCGATCAGACGGCCGCCGTAAAACACCGCCGCCAGTGATGTCACGATCGCAGCGCCCGTCGCCCACCACCACCCGGCGCCGACGCCCGCCTCGATCAAGCGCCAGCGGCCGAGGAAGCCGATGGTGAGCGGCGCGCCCATGAAGCTCAGCGCGCCCACGGTGATCGCGACGCCCGCGAACGGCGCGCGCCGGCCTAAGCCATCGAGCGCAGTCAAAGCCGCGTCCCTCGACGCAGCGATGCCCGCAAACAACGCAAACGCGCCCGCGCCCCATGCAAACACCTGCACCAGCGCCGCCGCTAGGCCAGCAGGCGACTCCAGCGCGATCGCCACAAGCACGCAACCCGCTTGCGCCGCGCCCGCATAAGCAATGAGCCGGCGCACGTTCACCGCGCCAATGGCTTGCACCGAGCCAATTAAAACGCTGGCGATGCCGACGCTCACCAGCACCACCGAAACACCCTCGGCCACCGCCGGCGCCGTCGCCGCAACCGCCGCCAGCCGCGCAATCACAGCCAACGAGGCCAGAGCGCCCATGGTCAGCGCCAGCGTGGCGTCCGAGCGCCCGTACGCCGCGCCCATCCACGCATGCAGCGGCGCGGCTCCCGCCATCAGCATCAGCGGCGCAAGCAACAGCACAAAGCCCAGCGTCGCCATCTGCGGCGATGAGATCATCGCGCTCGCTGCGGCGTTCACAGCCCCGCCGCCCGCCGCATACGTGATCAGCCCAATGCCAGCGAGCATGAACGCAGCGGCTGCGCCGCCCGCTGTCAGCATCCGCAGTGCGCCATTAAGCGCGCCACGCTCAGGCGCCGTCGCCACTAAGCCCGTGAGCGCCAGCCAACCGACGTTCACGCCGACGACCAAACCAACAAGATCTTGCGCGAAGAGCGCACCGATCCAGCTCGCCGCGCCGGCCAAGTGCAACGCCACTGCATAGGGTTGCGTTCGCGCGACGCGCTCCCGCAACGCCGCACCTTCAGCCATGATCACAAACGCCGCGAGCGCGGCGATCAACGGCGCTGCGAATGCGCTCACGCCATCGACGGTGAGCAAAGCATCCGGCGCGAGCGCCGCGCCAGACGTCAGAAACCGCCACGATAAATCCGCGGCCATCGCGACAGCGGCGATCGCAGCCGCCAACGCCAGCGTCCAACTCGCGCGCCCGTTCGGCGTCACAAGCGCAAGCGCCGCGCCCACCAGCAGCATGCCCAAGATGACGGCCGGCGCGTGTGCGCGTGCAAGATCGAGATACAAACTCACGACCGCGGCTCCCGCGGTTCTTCCGCAAAGTCGGCTTTGTTGGCCTCCGGCGTTTCCGCCTCGCCATAGGCTTCCTGCACACGCACCAGCAGCGCCGCGCCGATCGCGCAATAGGCCAACGCGATTGCCACCGCCGCCACCAATGTCTGCGCGCCCGCGCCGAGCGCAGCCAAGCACAACATGGCGCCAACCAACGCGATCATCACGCCGGCAATGCGCTTGACGATATTCGCTGAGACAAGCGCCGTCGCTGCGCCGGCAAACAGCATCGCCAGAGCGACGCCTAGCACCAGCGTCAAGGCAACGGCTTGCGCGGTCACGACGCGTCCCCATCGCGTAATGTCGGCGCGCGGCCGAAAAGCACCGCGAACACCAAGTGGAGGCCGCTTACAGTCACTAAGAAGAGTCCGGCTTCGCCGATGCGTGGCGCCAGCGCTCCGCCCACGCCAAGTGCGCCGACCACAACCGGAATCAGCCCGCTAGCCAGGAGTGCGCGCGCGATTGTTGGAGGAAGGGCTTTGCGCGCCTCCGCTGCGCCAAACACGAGCGCGTGGGCAACAAGCGCCATCGCAAACACGATCCCACCGACAAATCCAACGCCACCACCAGGCGCGCGCAGCACCAGCATCGTCAGCGCAAGCAAAACGATGAGCGGCGCATAGAGCCGCACGGCGGCCAGCAGAGAAAGGTGCGATGGGCGCATCACGCGTCTGGCCCCGGCTCAGGCCGTTGCAACACGCCGCGCTCGCCATAACCCAGCACAGCCACACACGCCGCCGCGGCCACGAACACCAAGGCGCCTAGCCATAGCGAGATCGGCGCAGAGGAAGGCGTCGCCGCCGGGCCTGCGCCTAATTCCGGTGCGATCGCCACGGCCGCCGCGACGCCTGCCACAACGGCGACGGCGCTGATCCACAATCCGCCTCGCGTCGTTTTCGCTGTGCGCGCGCTCAACAGCACACCGGCCATCACAATGACCGGCGCGAGCGCCACGCCAAACGCCGCCATCGCCACGGCGCCGTCGCCGCCGCCCAGCAGCAACGCTGCTGCCGCCGCCAACGCAGCGACGCCGGCCAAACAAGCGGCGGTGACGAACAACGAGCGCGCGCGCAATGCAGCCACGGCGAGCACGCCCGCGCCCAGCGCCAGCACGCCGGCAAGCCATGTCACCGCGAGTGCGACGCTCATGTCTCGCCCTCTTCGCGCTTCACACCAGGGCGCGGCGCCGTGTAAGGGCCGGACAGCGGCGCGAGCCCGCCGACATGCGCTGAGTTAGCCGAAAGCTGCGCAATCAAAGGCCCAAGGGCCGCGATCAGCACCGCCAACAAAACCAAACGCAGCGCCACCTCGCCGTCGCGCGCGAGAATTGCCAAACCGACGCACACCAGAACCGCGCCAATGCCATCGCTGGCGCGCTGCGCGTGCAGGCGCGTGTAGAAATCCGGAAAGCGAAGAATGCCGAGCGTCCCGCCCGCGATGAAGAGCAGGCCGGCGATGGCGATTAAACCGCCTAGCCCCGAACGTACGAGATCGAGCGCGGCATCCATCACAGCAGCTCCTCTAGGCGCGCCAACGGCGCCTGGAACGTGCGCGCACGGAAAAATTTGAGCGCCGCTGCATTCAGCACGAATAAGCCCAGCACCATCACCAGCGCCGCGTCCGCACCTTCGACTGAACCCAACGCAGCAGCCCCCGCCGCACAGACGAGCGCCGCCTGAAGCACGATCGTGTTCACAGCCAGAGCGCGGTCATACAGCGTCGCGCTCGTAAACAAGCGCAAGCTGGTGAGCGCAATAGCGACCGCCAGGAGCGCGCCGATGCCAAGCGCGATCATGGCCGCGCTCCCCCGTCGAACGCCGCCACCACGCGCGACTCCAAGGCGCCGATTTCCGCCGCGTCGATGGCATCTTCGTCGGTGACGTGAACAAGTGCGGCGTCCGGCTCGTTCTCAACCACGACTGAGCCCGGTGTTGCGCTCACCAAATCGGCCATGACCGCCCGCGCCAAGCCGGTCTGGGCGCGCGCCTTCACGCGCACGAGCGCAGGCTTCAACGTGACATCAGCTGCGAGTGCGCTGCGGATCACTTTCAGCGCGCCGCTAAGTACGGCGCCACTGCGCAGGGTGCCCAACACAAGCGCCTGCGGCGCGCTCATCACGGTTGCGCCGAGGCCGCCGAAGCGCGCCGCGAATGCCACACCCGCAGCCGCAAGCACAGCCGCAAACAACGCCGCTTCCGCCAGATCACGCTGCGCGAAGGCAAGCAAAGCCAAGAGAAAAAAACCGATCAGCATCGCTGCGGCGTGAAGCATGGATGCGCCTCCCCGCGCCGCCGGCGCGCGCACCAACGCTTAGCGCCGCGCGCCCGGATTCGCCAGTTTGTGGAGCGTGTACCGCTTAGCCGTTGCGGTGGAACAACAATGCGGCGTTTCGGCGCGCGAGCCGCAGTTCGAGTTCAGGATCGTCGTACGACGCGCGATCGATGCCGACAGCATCGGCGGTGAAAGACCAATTCCAGTAGCGCAACACCGTTTGCGCCTTCGCCGTCGCCAATGTGTCAAACACGTAAACCGTGCGACCGAGCGGGTTATTTGTGGTGTCAGGATCGCCATGCGGCCGGCGTAGAGATTTCCACAGGCCGATGAGCGAAGCGCGCTTCAGGCCGACAGCCTTGCACAGTACCCCGATCGCCTCGCCGCCCGCGTCGGAGAAAATTTGCGACGCCGTCGTCGGCTTGATGCCTGCCAAATGTGCGATTTCGTTGAGCAGTGCGCGATCGATGCCATTCTCAGCTGCCGCCAAAGCACCTTCGAGCGAGCCATATGGGCTCTTCGTCGCCGCGGCGCGATTTCGCTGGCGCCGCTCGATCACTTGCAGCGTCTTGCGCGTATCGGGATCGGACCAGCCTTCGGCCGCAGCTAGCGCGAAGACATCGCCAAGCTCTTGCAGCAGAACGTTCCGATCGATAGCGAAACGGCGTAGGATATGGACGCGGGCTTGGAAATCCGCCCACCAAAACAGCACCAGCGCTTGGGTTGGACGCAATTCCGTACGCGCAACGAGATACGCAGGCAGATGCGGCGCTTGGCGCGCGCGCCCGACAGCGAGATCAATGGCTTGTGTGGACAGCCGCGCCCCGGTGTTGCGCAGCACCACTTCGATCACCTCAACGTCGCCGGTTTGCAGCAAGGCGTCGGCGACCGGTTCAGAGAGTGAGCGCCTGCGCGCGATCGCAAGCCAATGCGCCGCCATACCGGCGCGAACGGTGGCGATCAGATCAGAATCATCAAAGCCGACGCCGTCCTCGAGCAGTGGCTGAGCCACGGTGATTTCGTCGCGCGCGAGGTAGCGCAGCAGCGTCTTCGGCGCGTCATTGATCCGCGTCAGCCCTTGCGCGCAGCGGCGGCGCAATTCCACGTTGCTGGTTCGCAACAAGCCCACGAGAATATCGGCCGCGAGCTGGCGCTCGTGCGCAGGAATGCGGCTTTCCGGCCAGGACACGAGATCGCACAGCCGGTTCACAAGCGCGTCGCGCGCCTGAGGCTGGTTCGCCTGGGTGAGCTCCAAGGGCTCTACCGGGTCATGATTCGCGCGCAGCATGTGCCCGCCGACGTCACCACGTCCGGCCTTAACCGGTCGTCAACGAGATTGCGAAGGGTCTGGACGCGCCCGCCTTCACGCTGCTTATGGCAAGCCTGATGGACGCGCCGCCTGAGCACGCACCGCCCGCTACCCAGCCCGGGGACGTTCCCGAGCTTGGGCTCTATTACGCGCTGGTCGGCTGCTACTTCTTCGCGTTCGGGATGCAGTTCGTGCTCTTCCCGTCGCTGGTGACGTTCTTTCTGGGCGCGACAGCCGCCGGCGTGGGCCTGGCGCAGTCCGCACTCTCCGCACCGATGTTCTGCTTTCTCTTGTTCGGCGGCCTCTTGGCCGAACGCGCCAAAGCCGGCCCGACATTGATGCAGCTAAACATCATCTTCGCGCTGTGTTCGATTGGGCTTTGCCTCATCATCGTGCTGGGATGGCTCACGTACGCGGCGCTGGTCGCGTATGCGGTTCTGGTAGGCGCGTGCGCGGCGTTCATGATGCCGGTGCGGGACGCTGCGCTCAACGGCGTCGTTATGCGCGAGTCCGCGCGCGGGCGCCCGACGTCAATCGCAACCGCCGCCGCAACCACAACCGCCGTACAAATTGGCGCGCAGATCGCCGGCATCTTGGTCGCCAGCGCCGCCGGAAGTGAACCTGCGCCCTATCTGGCGTTGCAAGCGATCGCGCTCACGCTAGGGGCGGCGATCGCGCTGTTCTTGAAAGCGCCCAAACCGACAGGCCACGAGCGCACCTTTTCCGGCGCGCTCCGCGACATGGGAGATGGTCTCGCCTACGCGTTCCGAAACCCGATCATGTCCCCCATGCTGCTTTCGTCGGCTTATGTCGGCGTGTTTGTCGTCGGCTCGTTTCAGGTGCTGTTTCCGCTCATTGTGCGCGACGCCTATGGCGGCGACGCCGATTTGCAGGGCCAGCGCCTTGGCGCGTTGTTCGCCTGCTTCTGGGGCGCTGCATTCGTGTCGGCGCTGATTTTGAGCCGCACCAAGCCGCTGGCAAAACCTGGCCGCGCCATGATCCTCTCGCACGTCGCCAGCGCCGTCGCCTTGGCGACGTTCGCCGCCGACAAGCCGTTTCTCTGGTTCATGGCGATCACAGTGCTTTGGGGTCTGGCCGCCGGTGTCGCGATTTCGATGAGCCGCACGATCGTGCAAGGCGCCGCCGGCGAACGTTATCTTGGCCGCGTGCTGGCCGTTTATTCGATGGGCTTTATGGGCGGCGCACCGATTGGCTCAGCGATCGTCGGCTTTGCCGCCAGTGAATGGAGCGCACGAACGGCGTCGCTCATCCCTGCACTAGGATTAGCGATCGCCGCTATTGCACTTGCCGTGTTTACGCCGCTGTGGCGCTTCGACGGCTCAAACCGTTAGCGAATGCGACGCCGCTGTTGCTCCGGCTCGCGCGCATTGAACGCAGCCACGGCAGCTTCCCAAGCGCTGTTGCGCTCGTTCAGCGCCGTCGCACCGGCATTGTACTCCGCGACACGCGCCTGCCACACAGCGCGCTGCGCGTCCGACTCGGCGCGGCGGCATTGCAGGTTGGCGTGATAGGCAGTCGACCAAGCCGTATAGGTGGTGTTGGCCGCATCCATGATTTCGCGCGTCGCCGTGGCAGGGTCAGGCAATGTCGGCGGAGGCTGCAATTCGCCACAGGCAGACGGCGCGACCGGACCGGTCGGCGCGACGGTGGCGCCGCCGGTTTGAGCGGCGACGGGTGTAGCAATCAGCAGCGCCACGACCGCGCCAGCCAGAAGAACTCTCATCCAATATCTCCTCGCGTCCCTCAGGACGAAGCATAACCCTCTCGACCGGCATGTGCGAGGGAAACAGGGCCAAAATTTGGTCACCCGTCGAGCCACTCGCACGACACGCCGCATTCATTCAACGCGGAAGGGAACCCGCATGCGATAGCGCCCCTCCACTGGGACGCCGTTGCGCATTGCAGGCGCCATCCTGTGGTCGGCGGCAATGCGCAACGCCGCGTCGGCGAAGCCACGCCCTGCCGGCGTTTCAGATACGACCTCGCAGGCCAGATAGCCCGACGTGCGCACCAGGCAGTCCAGCATCACATCGCCTTGAATGCCGCTCTCGATGGCGCGGCGCGGATAGTAGCGCTGAAGGTTGCTGGGCCGTTGCAGCCAATGAGGGCGCTCAATCGTGGTGACCGTTGAAGTACCGGCCGCGCCACCAACATCTGGAATTGGCTCCAAATCAACGAAATCCGTAACCGCGTGCGCCGACGTTAGCACTTCAGCATCCCGCACGACAGCCTGAGTACGCGGCGTTTGAGGACGTAGCGGCGGCGGCGCTGGCGGTTCGAGTTCCATGTCAATGGGCCGACTATCGAACGGCGGCGGCAACGAGGGCAGCGCGTACGTAAATGTGAGTGCTGCAATCAACCCTGCGCCAATAAGCGCCGCAGATGCCGCCAACGAAGTCGCACGCATGCTGAATGATTGCGTCATGTTCGCCTCCCTAACGCCGCTTGTCGCGGTCTGTGGAAGCCGAGCGTGTGCCCCGTCGTGACGTTGCGCTAATCACAGGCGCGCGAGCCGTGATCACATAATCGAGAAGCCGCGGCGTTGTTGGCGCCGCGGCTTCTGCAGTTTGCTTTTCGACGCTGTTAGCCGAGCCGCCAAACAATCGTTCGGCGAATACGACCGCCCGAAGTCGGGCGCCCATCGGCCGTCGTTGCGGCGACGCGGAAGTGGCGCGCCACACGAAGCGACGCTTCGCCGAAGCCCCAACCGGTCGGATCTTCCGACGTCACCGTGCACGATATGCGACCATCGGCAGACACGAGGCAGTCGAGCTGCACGCGCGCTTCCTGGTCGCGCTCCATCGCGCGCGGCGGATAGTAGCGCACGTAGTCGTTTGCGTTCGGCTGTTCGAGCCACGTGACACCCGTAAGCACGGCCGGTGTCGGCGGCGCTGGCGGGGGATCGACGGCCACAGGCAGCGGCGTCGGTGTCGGCGGCGCGCCCATATCCGGCGGCGGCACCCGCATTTCCGGCGGCGGCGGCGGTGGCGGACGATCCGGCGGCGGAGGTGGTGGCGGCGGAGGCGGTTTGACCTTCTCCTCGATTTCCACCTTCACCGCATCTTCGTCATCGAACATGTCGGTGACGGCGCGAAAACGGCCAGTGAACGCCAGATACGCAATGCCGGCGCAGATGATCGCCGCAAGCGTCAGAGAGATAAGACGAAGACCAATCATCGTTTAGCCCTCGCTCGCAAGTTCAGCGAAGATGCCAACTTTGGCGAATCCTTCTTCCTGAAGACGGCTCATGACGTTGACGACGTTGGCGTACGCGGTGCTCTGATCGGCGCGCACGAAAACCCGCGCCTCGGCGTAGATGTCTTCAACATCAAGCGCCGGGTTGTTGCGGATCGCATGCGTGAGCGTGGCGTCGCCGATTTCGGCCAACGGCACTGTCTCTTCATCGACGTAGATGACCATGCCCTGCGGCGTTTCACGAATACCAACGATCGTCGGGTTCAAACCCTCGAGCCGGATCGGCACGGGGTTGGGCGGCGGCAAATCCACCCGGATATCGACAGTCGGGATCGGCGCTGTGACCATGAAGATGACCAACAGCACGAGCAAAACGTCGATAAACGGGATGACATTGGGTTCAGAGTTAGGCTGTAGGCCTTTTCTGCCTCCGCCAGATGCAAGCTTGGCTCCCATGACCTACATCCGCCGATCTTCGGCGACGAAGCCGATCTTGGTGAAGCCAGCATCTTGGAGCCGGTTCATCACACGCACCACGTGACGATATTCGAGTTCGCCGTCAGCACGGATGTAGATGCGCTGGTCTTTGACCTCATACTCGTCATTGGCAATCTGCGGCGAGTTGAGCTTCACCGCCTCGACGGTTTGCTCGCCCAAACTATCGAGCGTCGCCGCATCGTTCATAACGAAGACCTGTACGCCGCCCGCCGGGCTCTGGTTCACAGAAATCCAGGTCGGACGCGGCGGACGCTTGGACGGCTCAATCCGCGAAGTCGGCATGTTGACTTCGATATCGACGCTCGAGATCGGCGCTGCGATCATGAAGATGATCAGCAGCACGAGCATGACGTCGATGAACGGAATAACGTTCGGATCGGCCGTCACCTCGAGACGGCCTTTTCCGCCGCCTCCAGATGATAATTTACCCGCCATGGCGGTTCCTCCGATGGTTCAAAGCCTCAGCCAGCGCGACGGTCCATGTCACGCGAGACAAGCGCAATGAATTCAGAGGCGAAGTCGTCCATCTTCTGGCCTTGCTTGGAAATTTGCTTGGCCGCGAAGTTGTAGATGAGCACCGCCGGGATAGCGGCGACAAGGCCGGCGGCGGTGGCGAGCAGAGCGCCGGCGATACCAGGCGCGACGACCGCGAGCGACGTCGTTTGCGTTTTGGCGATGCCGACGAAGGCGACCATGATGCCCCAGACCGTGCCGAACAGACCGATGAACGGTGCGTTGGCGCCGATCGACGCGAGGAAGGTCATCGACGAACCGAGATCTTCAAGGTGCTCGTTCTGACGGGTCACCATTGCAGAGGCGACGCGCTGCATCGTGTGATCGCGGGCGTCGCGCATCGTGTAGAGGCCGAGGTCTTGGGTGCGGCGAACTTCGCCCATGCCCGCGTCGAACATCGACTTGATGCCGGAGTTCGGCAGCTTGCGGACGATCGCTTCGGCTTCTTCAACCGAGTTGGCCTTGCGGAAGGCCGCGAGGAATTCCTTGGTCTGACCCGCAGCCTTGCGCATCACGTAGATTTTTTCGAACAGCAGCGCGACAGCGTAGATCGCGCAGAGGCCGAGGATCACGAGAACGCCCAATTCGACGGCGTTCAGCTCGCGAACGAGCTCCATGAGGCTGACTTCGGAGTGACCGGCGGCTTCGTCTTGAGCCGTTGCGCCGCGCTCTTTCGCGGCTTCAAGTTCCGCAGCCGACGGCGGCGGCGCGCTTGGCGGCGGCGTTGCCGGTGCGCCCGTCGCTGGAGTTGCACCTGGTTGAGCGGCTGGCGCCGCGGTTTGCTGCGCAACCATCAGCAGCGAAGAAATCAAGCTCATTGTCTGCCCTTTTGCCTCTGCCTTAAATCATGTCTGGCGAACGTGAAGAGCGCTTACAGCACCCACCGCAGTCCGCCGCCTTATTCGTCTCACGCGGGAAATGACGCCTTGAAGCGACCTTGGTCCTACCCGGACCAGAAGCGCTCCTCCAATTTCGATCTGGTCTCGCCGTTACCCGCACGGTCTTTTCGCCAGACTGCATCCGAATGCCTTGCCTAAATTTTCGGAAATGGCGTCCTTGTCAACGTCTCCCACGCAGTGAGCGCCTTCGCAGGTCGCCCATCCCCCAACATGCGCTGATGCCCTGAAGGCGCGGCCATGCGCAACCAAAACTTTCGTGATAGTCATGTGTTCCGGCTTAGCCGCAAAAAGGCGACATTCCTCATGTCAGCCGTTGCCCCTACGGCTGAGGAGCCCGTCGGTCATGGCTATGTCCATTCAAGACTTGGAGAATCTTCTCCGCGAAGCGTTCGCGGACGCCGATATCCGCATCGATGATCTGGCCGGAGACGGCGATCACTACCGCGCCGTTATTCGGTCCGACGCCTTCGTCGGCAAATCCCGCGTCGCCCAGCACCAGATGGTTTACGCCGCGCTTAAGGGCGCCATGGGCGGCGAATTGCACGCCTTGGCGCTCGAGACGGGCCCCAAGACCGCTTGATGGGCGGGCCGCCCGCGCTTAAGTGCGCGATCTAGGAGCACTCATGTCAGACGCGATCGAATCCATCCGCCGCACCGTCGCCGAAAACGACGTGGTGCTGTTCATGAAGGGCACGGCCGATCAGCCCCAGTGTGGCTTCTCCAATCAGGTCGTGCGCATCCTCGACCATCTTGGCGTCGACTATAACGACGTGAACGTGCTGGCCGACGATGACCTGCGCCAAGGCGTAAAAGAATTCGCCAACTGGCCGACGGTCCCGCAGCTCTATGTCAAAGGCGAGTTCATCGGCGGCTGCGACATCGTCCGCGAGATGTTTCAAACCGGCGAGCTGAAGACGCTGTTCGCCGACAAGGGCGTCGCCCTCACCGCTTAAGCCGCCTTCGGCTCGGGCCGGGCAGTCACCGCAAGCTTGAGTTTCGTGAGCGCGCCATTGCGCAACACCGCCAACTCCACTGTGCGTCCAATGCGTTCGCGCGTCAGAACCTTATGGATTGCATCAACAGACGCTGTCGGCACGCCATCGAGCTTCAGCACCACGTCGCCTTCGACCAAGCCTGCCGCTTCGCCCGGCCCGCCGCTCGCGACCGCGACGACCAAGACGCCACTCTCCGCGTTCAAATCGAGCCGGCGCACAAGCGCACGCGACAAACCTTGCGTTTGCCCAGCAATGCCAAGCCAGCCACGCGCCACACGCCCATCGCGCATCAGTTCAGGCACGACCAGTCGCGCCGTATTGCTCGGCACGGCGAAGCACAAGCCTTGCGCCCCGCCAATGATCGCCGTGTTGATGCCGACCACTGCGCCATGCGCATCGACCAGCGCACCGCCGGAATTGCCGGGGTTAAGCGCCGCATCAGTTTGAATGACGTCTTCAATCAACCGCCCGCTCTCGCCCCGCAACGTCCGCCGCAGCGCTGAGATGACGCCAGCTGTCACCGTCGCCTGCAGTCCGAGCGGATTGCCGATCGCGATCGCAAGTTCGCCGACCTTCAAGTCGTCGGAATCGCCGAGCTCAGCTGAGGCGTGGCCGCGCCCGTTCAGGCGCAACAGCGCCAAATCCGTATCGGGATCGGCGCCAACGACATCGGCAGTCGCCACGCTGCCATCGTGCAGGATGGCCTCGATCCGGCCTGCGCCGCGCACGACGTGATTATTCGTGAGCGCATAACCGTCCGGCGAAATGATCACGCCGGAGCCTGCGCCATCATAAAGATCGCGCGCGCGGCTGGTGCGGCGCACCCCAATCACCGCCGGGCCGATGGCATCCACCACCCGGATGACTGTTTCAGAAAATCCGTCCCGGGGCCCGCGCCGACGCGGCGCCGAGACGAGCGTGCTCTTGCGTCCGAACATGTGAGCGAAAGTAGGAACCTCAGCGTTGCTGCGCTAGGGGCGCTTCCCGAGGGTGGCGGCTTACCCTACATCCGAGATCATGCCTCCCCCCACGCCGCCTGAGCGGCGCTTCAATTTCCTGGCTTGGCTGCGCAACTCGTTCCTGACGGGTGTTGCGTTGGTGCTGCCGTTTGTAGTGACGGCGTGGCTGATCTGGATGGTCGTCACCTTCATCGACACGCGCGTCGAACCTTTGGTGCCGCCCGAGATCGCGTTCTTGAAGAGCTTTCCGGGCGGCGGCCTATTGCTTGCCATCGCGGCGCTGACACTGGTTGGCGCGCTCGCGGGCAATCTGGTGGGCCGGTGGATCGTTGGCACAGCCGACGCCGGCATCGCCAACCTGCCGCTGGTGCGCACCATCTATGGCGGCGCCAAGCAGATCTTCAAACAAGTCGCCGCGCCTGAACGCACTTCGTTCAAACAAGCGGTGCTCGTCGAGTTTCCGCAACCCGGCTCCTACGCCATCGGCTTCATCACCAACGAAGACACGGGCGAAATCGCGCAGGAGATCGGCGCTGATCTCGTCGCCGTGTATGTGCCGCAAGCGCCAATCCCGACCTCCGGCTTCTTGCTCTACCTGCCGCGCTCCACGCTCCGTCCGCTCGCGATCCCGCCGGATGAAGCGCTGAAGCGCGTGATCTCGCTCGGCATCATCCGCCAAGAAGGCGGCGCGACCGGCAAATAGTTCAATCGATCTTGAAGTCGGACGCTTTCCAAGCGGGCTTTGGATAGAGCGGATTCATCGCCTCTAACGTCCGATGTACGGTGGCAGCGACGATGGCGTTGCGCCGCCACTTCTTATCCGACGGCACCACCCGCCACGGCGCGTGCTCGGTCGAGCAACGGTTGAGCACTGTCTCATAAGCGCGCTGATAATCGTCCCACAACGCCCGATCTTCGAGATCGCCAGCATTGAACTTCCAGTGCTTGTCAGGCTCGTCCAGTCGCGCCTGCAGACGCTCGCGCTGCTCGTCCTTGGAGATATGCAGCATGAATTTCAGAATGACCGTACCGTTGTCGACGAGGTGCTTCTCGAAGGCGTTGATCTGTTCGTAGCGCTGCTCGATCACCTCCCGCGGGGCAAGGTTGCGTACCTTGGCGACCAAGACGTCCTCATAGTGCGAGCGGTTGAAAACGCCGATATGGCCCCGCCGCGGCACGGCCTGGTGGACACGCCACAAATAATCGTGCGCCAGTTCAATGTCGGTCGGACGTCCGAACGCCGTCACGCGCACACCGAGCGGCCCACAGCGATTGAATACGCCGCGCACCGTGCCGTCCTTGCCGGACGTGTCGATCCCCTGCAGCACCACCAGCAACGACCGCGTGCCCTCGGCATAAAGCCGATCCTGCAAATCATCGATCGCTTTGGCGTACGCGGCCGTCGACGCCTCCGCCTCCTCGCGATCGGGAAGGAGTTCCTTCGAGACCGCGTCGCGCTGTCCGAGCTTCGATTTTACGCTGGCATCGATGCGAATGGCGTCATCGATCGCGGCCCATTCAATGGTCATGCGCCAACCCTACTCCAGATTACGCGAACACCACCGTCTTATTGCCGGTGATGACCACGCGTCTCTGCAAATGCCACCGCACCGCGCGGGACAGCACTTGGCTCTCTACGTCGCGGCCAATCTCGATCAGGTCCTTGGGCGTATGATGGTGCGCCACACGGCTCACCGCCTGCTCGATGATGGGGCCCTCATCGAGTTCGGGCGTCACATAATGCGCTGTCGCGCCAATGATCTTGACGCCGCGCGCGTGCGCCTGGGTGTAAGGTTCCGCGCCCTTGAAGCTCGGCAGGAAAGAGTGGTGGATGTTGATGCAGCGGCCGGCCAGCTTGGCGCAGGTGTCGGGCGAGAGCACCTGCATGTAGCGCGCAAGCACCAGCAGTTCCGCCCCCGTTTCCTCCAGCACAGCCAACATGCGGGCCTCCGCCTCGGCCTTGTTCTCTGGCGTCACTGGCAAGTGAAAGTAAGGCTTCTCGCGCCAGTGGGAGAAGGCCTCCATGTCGGGATGATTGGAGACGACGGCGGCAATATCACCGCCCAGCCAGCCGGTCTGCTCGCGGTGCAGCAGATCGAAGAAGCAGTGCCCGATCTTCGACACCGCCACCACGATCCGCGGCCGCTCGGTCTGATCGTAAAGCCGCCACTCCATGCCAAATCGTGACGCGATCACGGCAAACGCCGAACGCAGCGCGCCCGCTTCACCGGCGCCGCTGAACGCCGTGCGCATGTAAAATGCATCGCGCGGCAGATCGTGAAACTGCGCAGACTCTTCGATCGAAAACCCGCGCTCCGCCAGAAAGCCCGATACCGCCGCTACGATGCCCACCGCGTCAGGGCATTGCAGCGTGAGAATGTATCGGCCCTGCGTCATCGGCTCCTCCGGCAAAAAATAAGGGCCCCCGTTCGACGGGAGGCCCCTATTCCTCAAACGCGACCTTGCGGCAGCGTCGGCGTCTTACGACGCATAGTATTCGACGACGAGGTTCGGTTCCATTTGAACCGGGTACGGCACATCCGAGAGCGTCGGGATGCGCGAATAGCGCGCCGTCATGCCCTTGGGATCGACCTCGATATAGTCCGGCGTGTCGCGCTCGCCGCTTTGCAGCGCTTCGAGAACCAGCGCCATCGAGCGGGCTTTGTCGCGCAGCTCCAACACGTCGCCGACCTTCACCAGGTAGGACGGGATGGTGACGCGGCGGCCGTTCACTTTGACGTGGCCGTGGTTCACGAACTGACGCGCGGCGAAAACCGTCGGCACGAACTTACAGCGATAGACCACCGCATCGAGGCGGCTCTCGAGCAAACCGATGAGGTTTTCAGCCGTGTTGCCCTTCCGGCGCGCGGCTTCTTCGTAGGTCTTGCGGAACTGCTTTTCGGTGATGTTGCCGTAGTACATGCGCAGCTTCTGCTTCGCGACCAATTGCAGGCCGAAGTCAGAGGTCTTGCCCTTGCGGCGCTGGCCGTGCTGGCCGGGGCCGTACTGGCGCTTGTTGACGGGCGATTTCGGACGGCCCCAGAGGTTTTGGCCGAAACGGCGGTCCGACTTGTATTTGGCTTGGATACGCTTGGTCATGCGCTGAGAGCGCCTTCTTCTTTTGACGGGGACCGGCGACCTCACAAACGAGATCGCGACTGCCCTGGCGGTTGCCCGTCACCCAGTATTGCTCCGCACCCAGAATGAACCGGGCCATCGGAAAGCGGGGCTTTTGACGGATGCGGGGGCCAGAAGCAAGCCCCCGGGGCCGAAATCGCGCATCCAGACGGGCCGATCGCTCGCGAAGCCTTAACGCTTCCTCAAGCGCGACACGGCAAACGCTAGTCGAGGAGCGACGCGTCTGTGCCGATCATTGCACGCCATAACGAAGCGCTGGAACTGAACCGGGTCGACTACGCCGGATCGGTGACGCTTGCCGAGCTCGGGGCGTTGGCGGAGTTCAACTCCGCTAATCCGACCTGGCTCACCTATGATTGCCTGAACCTGGTGCTCGCCGGCGCGGATTTTCTCAGCATCGATTTCGATGCGCTTGACGCCCTCTTCAACCGCTATCGCGACATGTATCAGCCGATGAACATGTTGATCCTGCGCCGCTCGGCTTGGCTGTGCCAGAGCCCCGCCGCCGAGCGCCACGTCGGCTACTGGACCAAAGGCCGGGACGCGAAAGACGCGCTGTCGAGCGACGTCCGCCTGTTCGAAAGTTTCGAGTCCGCCGCTCAATGGCTCCTGCTGCGTCCAAACGAATTGGAGAAGCTGAAGAGCGGCGAAGGTTTCACCGAATTCTTCCGCGCCGATACGCGCGCCGCTGGTTTGCAACGCTAGGAGAGGCTTCACCCGTGCCGATCGTCCTGCGCCACAACGAAAAGCTGGAAGTCAGCCGGGTCGATTATTCGGGCGCGGTGTCGGCGCAAGATCTGCGCGACCATGCCGCCTTCAATGTCGCCAACGAGGTGTGGCTCGGCTTCGACTGCTTGAGTGTGATCCATCGCAATGTGGAGGTCGCCGGCTTCACGCAAGCCGATCTCGACGATGTCTTTCGAGCCAACCGTACGCTCTTCGAGCCGCTGCAACTCTTGTTCTTGCGCCGCTCCGCTTGGATTTGCGAAAGCCCGACGGGGCAACGCTTTCTCAGCCACTGGCTGACCAAGCGAAATGCGGAAAAACTGCCCTATGCGGACGTCCGCCAACTGGAGAGCTACGAAGCAGTCGGCGAGTGGTTTTTGCTGAGCCCTGAGGCCACTGCCGTGCTCAAAGCAGGCGATGGCTTTCGCGAAATCGCCCGCTTCGACACTACCGCGCGCAGCCGCTGATCACTCCGGATTGCTGTCCAGCTCGTACTGGCTTTGCAGGTAATTCTGCAGGCCGAGCTGATCCAAGTTCTGCAGCTGCGTCTCGAGGAAATCGATGTGCTCTTCGGTGTCGTCGAGCAATTCGGTCAGCAGATCGCGCGTGACGTAATCCTTCTTCGTCTCGGCGAGTTCGATGCCTTCCTTAATGCCGGCGTGACCAGTCTTCTCGGCGACCAAATCAGCCTGCAGCCGTTCCGCTACGCTTTCGCCGATCTGTAGCTTGTTGAGGTTTTGCAGGTTCGGCAGACCTTCGAGCAACAGGATCCGTTTTATGATCCGGTCCGCGTGCTTCATCTCTTCGATGGATTCTTCGTAGGTCTTCTTGCCAAGCTTGCCGTAGCCGTCGGACTGATACATCCGCGCATGCAAGAAATACTGATTTATCGACGTCAGCTCGTTCGTCAGAATGACGTTGAGCTTCTTGATGACGTCCGGATCACCCTTCATCGCGCGCTACTCCGCTGCGACGAGGCTCCGCTTGGCGCAGGCCATACCGCCGCTAGAAATGCCATCGGCGATCTCGGGGAGGCAGCGCCCGCAGCACGGCTCGCACCCATGATGGGCCAGCACGTCTTCCGGACCTTGCGCACCAGCGGAAATGGCTTCGTCCACTTCCGTCCGAGTCACACCGTTACAATTGCAGACGTACATCCGGCACTTCTCTGAAAGCAAAGGCGAATCTGGCGACTGAGAGTCAGCCGCAAAGAAACCTTAGCTTAGCGCGACCGCTCCTGCAAGTCATTCGCAGCAGAGGCGAGTTGCCCACCCCGGAGCGCTCAGCTCAGCGCCTTGGCCATCGCCGCCGCGCCGATATCCATCGCCATATTCTGGCCCTCGGCCGCCGCGTCCGGGAGAAAATCCACCGTCCAGACGAACCGGCTGCCCTGCCCGTCCTCAAACACCTGCGCCGAGGCGTTGTAGTGCTGGTAAATCGGGCTGTCGTTGATGGCATAGACCAAGCGCCGCTCCGCATCGTCGGCGCTGACCAGCCACTCGCGCACCTGCATGCCATTCAAAAGCGTCACCAAGCGCGCGCCCGAAGGCTCCCTTTCAGACGCCGTCACGAATCCCGCCGCCAATTCGTGCACCGCCTCAAACCGCTTCAGCACCGCCCAGACCTCATCGGCCGAGCGCGGGCTGGTGAACTCTTTCCTGATCGTCGCCATTGCAA